>ERZ1292625.44-Hain-H41-01um-R1-44-length-199934-cov-12_pt1 | contig 199934 bp, 243 predicted proteins | sample MGYA00564400_ERZ1292625 | MGnify/ENA primary metagenome ERZ1292625 (study PRJEB36523, sample SAMEA6512639) | groundwater metagenome | collected 2019-01-08 | study: AquaDiva: Metagenomics assemblies of 32 groundwater samples | reverse complement strand
TAACTCCCGCATCACTTCCACTTGTAGAATGATACTTATCATCGCTAATGTTAAGGTTAAAATAATTAGTAGAATTTAATTCAGTTGGTCCACTAACCCAAGGGTCAGTTGGAGGATTAGAACCATCGCTTCCATTATAAGCTTTATTATTTGTTGTATCACTGAAATTGTAATAGTGTATTGTCGTATCTAAAAGCTCAAATGTCTGGTTCTGAGTCACGTTAGATTGATTTCCAGAATAATTAAACGGTTCCATTGTTTTATTATTTATAACAGCATTGTAAACATCTAATCTAGAAATGTTAATTTGTGTCAGAGAATCAATATTGTACAAAATTGGTTTTCCAGTGCTTCTTAATCTGTATTTTAAATCTGAAGGGAACAAAGATTCATTTTGTAAAACAATAGAAGCTCCGGCTGCAACCATTGGAGTACTTATTGACACCCCTGATTTCAAAGTTGAGCCTCCTCCTAAGACAGGAACATTAACATCAACACCAGGGGCAAAAACATCAATCTTTTCCCCACCGCTTGAAAATAATGCAATTCCATCTTGTTTTGTTGTTGATGAAACTCTTGTAACATTTGATGCACAAGCGGGAATTTTTAGGGAGATATTTCCATCATTGCCTGTTCCAGCCACGACAAATATCCCTCTAGAGACTGCATTATTTGCAAGCTCTGCAACAAAATCAGTATCGCAAAATCCATCATAGCTTCCAGCCCCAATGCTAAAAGAGATTATACTCACATTTTGATCAATACACCATTGCAATCCTTGAAGAACGGTGCTTTCATAGCCTGTTCCATTGGCATAAATAACTTTTGCAATGTAGAGTTCAGAGCCAGGTGCAATTCTAGAAACAACTCCGGCAACACTTGTCCCATGCCCATTGTCGTCCATTGGATCAGAATCATTATTGACAAAATCAAAACCAGCAAGATAATTAGTTATGCCTGGATGATTATAGTCAACACCAGTATCAATCACACAAATTTTTTGTCCTGCCCCATTTAATCCGAAGTCAGTTTTTACTTCACTTGATCTAACAATTTGTTCAGAATCATTTAACAGCAAAGAAACTGGCTGGTCTTCAGTTAAACTTTCGACATTAGGATCATTTTTAAAAGAGTCCACATTATCCTCATTAACAGAGATAACTTCAAAATTATTTTTTTCAGTTTTTATTGATTTTTCCGTTTCACCAAAATTGCTAATGTCTTTTTTTGTTTTTTGATCTTTTAATTTTACAATAAATCTGATTTCTCTTCCACCTATCTTTAGAACATAAATTTGAGCATCATTCAAGTTTGGCACAATCCATTCTATTCTGTCAATTAAACTATTATTGTTAGAATCAATTAATGAAATATTAATCACTATTTGTTTTCCATCATCAATTTGATAAAGTTTAATTCTAGATTTATTTGTTTCATTTTTAAGTTCTGTAAAAGCCAGAACATTTTCATAATTGATTCCTTTTGGCCCAATGATTGACTCTTGTTTGCTACCATTGCCAAAATCAGTCTCATCCAGATATGGGGCATTTGTATAATATTCAACAACTAATTCATCTTGATTTTGGATTGAAGAAGAAATTTCCACACTCACATTCTGATCATCCCCCCCATTAACAACATTCCCTGTAAATCTTATTATTCCTAGAATAAAATTAAAAGCAGTAGTCAAAAAACTTCCTTGAGAAGCTTCTATCTTTTCACCAGATGGTGAAATATCTGCAATGGTTTTTTCGTTATTCACGATTATATTAACTTTTTCCTCACCAGTGTCTGAAATTCTTTTTACAGAAACATTCCCAGCAGGATTAGGAAGATCAAATTTCAAGTTCTCAACAGAATCATTTCCCTCAATACTGACTTTGACTCTTTTCTCCCATCTTACAGGCTTTCCAAGAACGGCGCCATATTGTTTGACAGAAGTTTCTAAAATTACATTAGAAGTTTTATTTGTTATTGTCTCGTTTGTAACATTTGTCTCAACAGTAATATTTTGATTGGAAAAATTACCTATAGATTCATTTCCGATTATTGTACCATTTGTGATATTAGAAATACCTACTCCGCCAGAATTCGCAGAACCTTCGCTTGGCTGATTTTCTTGTATTGTGGCATTTGTTTCATTATTTTCAATTGTTTTATTTGTTGTAGAAACATTTGATTCTACAGAAGGAATTGTTTCAGTATTGTTCACTCCAGGAGTTTGTGTTATATTTTCACTATTGGAAGGGTTGATAGTTTCATTACTTGTTTGAACAGAAGTTATATCTGTTTGTTGGGTTTCAGTAGGGGTTGTCGTGTCTATTGTGGTTTCTGTTTGAGAAGTTTCAAGAGTAGTGTCAGTTGTTGAACCAGAACCGCTATCTGAAGCTCCAGAATTTGCTTCACTTGAAATAGTGGAAGTTGTTGTGTCTGTGATTGATCCTTCTGTCGTAAATCCTGTAAAGAAAGAATAGACCTTGCTTCCAACGTTTTCAAAAAAATTATTGCCTGTTCTCTGCTGTTTTTCTGAAAACTGGTAGCTCAAAAAAGAAATGGAAAGAAAAATGATTATTATTGTTCCAAGCAAAATAAAAAGTGTTGAATGTTTTCTGAATAAATTATTATTATGAGTTACAGCACGTCCTGATTCATAATCTGGAACATATCTTGTTCGTTTTATTCCATCTTTATCTCTGTAACTTTCATAATAATACGGTCCAAACTTCTTGCCATTTCTATGAATATATCTCTTAAAAACCATCCCTTTTTCCGTCCTCTTTTGACAAAAAAATTATGTGCTGTAACTATTTAAATATTCTGGTAAAACCATGACAATATATTGAAGAAAATAAGATGGCTCTCTATCTGGGAGTTTGATTATTTTCTATCTGATTTTTTAAATGCAAAAAGGTGTATACTAAATAGATAAAAGAAGCTATGTAAAATATGGTTAATAATAAGATTAGTATGAAACTCCCTATTTCCGAAGAAAATCTTTCTGGAATATAGATTAGCGTTTTAACATAATTAATAAGTAGAGGATTAATGCTTACATAGATTAATCCTAAAAAAGGAATACTTCCAATCAAGATTCCTATTCTTTTTTGTTTCCACAAGGAGAATGCTAAGACCAAAAACAAAATAGTTATGATTGCATAAAACACAAACCATAAAGAAAAAAGACCAAAAGTCGGCCCAACAACAATCCCTAGATTTGAAATATCATTTGGATCATAAGAGAGTGCTTGAATTATTATTAAAATAACTTTAATAAAAGAATAGACTGAAAATAATATAAGAATTAATAAGAAGTATGTATTCCAATTTTTCCAATTCCATCCCATATATATTTTAATAAAAACAGGTATAAAAACATTACTAAAAAAATAAATTGTTGGAAGTATATCAAGTTTGTTATGAAAAGTAATAAATATTGTCATACTTTTCTAAAAAATATTTAAATATATTTGTTGTGAGTAGAAATCATCAAAAAACATCCATACACGCTTCTAAAAGAGAAGGATTTCTATGTAACATATTACTAGCTAAAACATAAGAGCAATTATCCTTCAGTCTTCCCAATTCATTAAGCGAAGTAATACCCCCGCCACAAATAATTTTACTATGTTGATACTTTGAGTTTATTCTTTTGGCTAAATCAACTCTATTGGCAATAGAAAAATCAGTATTTCTAGAGCCCCCCTCTAAATAGACATAAGGATGAATGCTAACTTGCTCCAATTTTTTAATAACTTCTTTATCACTCGGATTTTTATAAACACCTAAAATTTTAGCAGAACTACAATCTGGGGTTAAAACAACATAATTCATAAAATCAAATTTCCCTAAAAGATTTTGTAAAGCATAATCGGAAACTTCTCCGAATAATCTCTTAATTCCAAGATCTGTAAAAAATAACGGGTCAGAGATATAAATATGTTTAGCCAATCCATGAATTTTTTTTAGTTGATCAAAAGTCCCAGGATAGAAACTAGCAGGAACTTCTAACTTGTGAAAAGTCCTAATAATTCCATCTTCTGTAGAAACAGAGCATCCAACCCACACATTTTTAGGCTTACTAACATTAACTTGTTCTATCAAACGTTCTAAATTAACATCATTAGGATCAATTAACACAATTAACTCAGTCATTATAAAAAGAAAAATCCTATTTTTATAAACTCTTCACTTCGCCACAATTTCCAAAGCATCCCTGTTTTTTAACAAATAAGTTTTGCCCAAAGCTCTTTTTGACCTTGCGTCTATCGCTTTGACAAAGTTTTTTCCAAAGTCAGTGTGTAAGAAAAAGGCAAAATCTAAAGCCGTGCTTCCTTCAGGCAACAAAAAGCAGTCAGGAAGAATGTGTCCTTTTGAATCAGCAAGCTTTGAAGCACTTGCTGGAAAAATAGCAACACATTTTAATATATCAAACACAGCCATGTTCAAAATTTTCTGAACCCCAGTGCTTCCAAACTCACTCAAAACATTTTCCTTCATATTATCCAAAGCTTGTTTCTGTTTTTCATTCAGATCTTTTATAATTTTAAAATCACTATCTCCTGGAAGATACTCAATTAAACCATGCTTTGAGGCCTGTCTTAAAGCAACCTCAGAGTCAGCAGAACAAGGAATAATTATTAAGTGAGGGAACTCTTTTTTAAGTTTATTATAATTTTCAAGGCCTTTTTCCATATCAACTTTGTTAGCAGCAACAATCATGGGTTTGCTTATTTTCCTCAATTCAGAAACAAATCTTTTCAAATTCTCTTCTCCCCATGAACTAGGTCTTTCAGGCAAATTCAGTTTGATAATTGCTCTTTTAACATCATCTTCCTTAACTTTTAATCCTGAAAATTGCTTTGCAACGGCCTCTGAAAACTTTATTTTTTCCTGCTCTGCTTTCCTTGAAAAAGTTTTCCAAACCTTTAAGAAAATATTGTACCACCAAGCATTAAGCTCATCTTCTAAAAACCTGACATCGTTGCAAGGATCATAATTTTTAGTTGGCTTTCCTCCTTCGTCGGTCTCTCCAGAAGCATCAATTATGTAAACAAAAACATCTGCCTGTCTTAAATCATCCAAGAACTGGTTCCCAAGCCCTTTTCCTTCGGAAGCTCCAGGCACTAATCCTGCAACATCCATTAAATCAACAGGAACAAATCTTTGCCCTTTAATGCAATAACCGTGATTCGGCTGACATTGAGCCTTAAATTCTTTGTCAATGCACTCAACTCTTACATAACCTACTCCATGATTTGGTTTTATTGTCGTAAAAGGATATGAAGCAATCTCAATCTCTGCCAAAGTCGCTGCTTTGAAAAACGTACTTTTTCCAACGGAAGGTTTGCCTACTAAACCGATTAACATGAATATAAAGAAAAAAAGAAGTTTAAATTAGTTTCGAACCGCTAACTTTTTAAGTTAGTCAATCATAATATTATATAAAATGACAGTACTTGAAAACATAGGATATATTTTGGTAGGATTTATTGCGATAGTATCGATATTCTTAGTAATCCTAGCTCTTATGGAAAAAAAACTCAAGATAAGAGTCTTTCATGGGAAAAAAGCAAGAAACCAATTTTATATTGAAGAAATTGCAAAGATAAATATAAACATGCCTGAAGAATCACTAAGAGCATTAAGCAAGCAGGCAAAATCTTTTTTCAGGGAAGCGTTCCATTTGGGAGGAAGCCAGGACTATTCATGGCTCCAGAATTACTTTGCAAAAAAGAACAATAAAAAAGCATTCGAGTTCTGCACAGAGATGATAAAATATTTTTACTCGGGACAAAAAATAAACAAAGAGCTCCTTCAAGGACAAATCGCACTTCTAGCAGAAGTCATAAGCAGCAATAGGATTATAACAAAAGAGGAGCAAAAAGAGTTGGACAAACAAAGCCAAAAAAATATCCCAATAACCCAAAGAAATTTCTTGCTGAGAGCTTTGAAGAGGAAATGATTAAATAATTTTAAGCCAAAGCAGAACCCTTGGTTGGTTATTTAGTTGACGTTATTGTAGGCTTTTAACAACCCTACACTTTATTGAGGTGCATGGAGGTTTGGGATTACATGCACCATTATTGCAACCATAAGCGCAGTTGTAAAGTTGGTTTGTAACATACCCTCCGGAACAATAGTATTCTTGAAGGTTTATGGTATTGTTATTAAATATACAAGAATCAGAATAGATATTACTCAAACTCTCATTGACATAAATTCGTGCAAACACTTGACTTTGAGGATAATTTATTTTAAGGTTTTTTTGCTGGGCATTGCTTTCATTCAAAGAAGCAAGAGTCCCAAACCAGTCAACATGTTTAATTATAGAATAATCACTGGCCATATAAGCTTCGTAAAGAGTTGGAGAAGAAAATAAAATATCATTTACCCCCACATTTTGGTCTTGAGATTCTAAATCAACAAACATTACTTCATAATCATAAAGACTAATGTCTTCCTTAGCTTCAAAGATTATCAAGCCAGGCTTACCCATTAACCTTGAAGAATTCTCAAGGTTAGTTACTCTTAATATTGTTTTATTAACAATTCCTGTGCCGGCAAAATTATAGATCAGATGTCCTACAGCTACGTTAACTGAAGATGAGTTTGAAAGTGTATTAAGCAAGACTCCATTAATTTTCCAGGCGCCATTTGAGTTATTTTTAGACACAGAAATCGGCGTGTATCCATTTCCATCAGGAAATCTGAAAGAAGAGACATCTGTACCGAGATTATCCATGTTAGACAAATCAAATGTTAAAGGCTGATAAAATCCAATTTTTGACCCATTTTTGGTTTGTATTGTTGGGAATACTACAAAAGTGCTTGAACTAGGCGAATCACTTGTTGGGTATTTTAGCGTAGCTGTCCCTGTATCTCCAGTACCTCTGAAAGTGACAATGTATTGCTTACCCTCAATTGCCAAGATTCCACTACCTTCCGTTGATGAGAAGGCAGTGTCGTAGCTTGTCCCACTAAGAACATCCCTGAATCTAACTCTATCATTTGATGTAGAGTTTGATCCTGTTGTTTGATTGTATATGTCATACAACTGAATTATATGTCCGTAATTCTCGTTACCTAAAACAAGATAGGAGTTTAAAGCAAGAGTTGCCATCTCGCGAACATTTATTAGATTATTAGAATTATCCCCTAACAAAAATTGGCCATTTTGAAGATGTGCTATGTCAAACGTTTTTGTAAACAAATCATCGCTGATCATTGTCAATTGCAGTGTATCAGTTCCAGAGTTTTGAACGGATATAGCATCTCTGTTAACATCATCTAATGGAGAATCTAATCCAAGAAAATCAATTTTAAAACTCCCAAAAACAGGATCTGTAAATGGTCTTCCAGGAAGGATAGCATCGTGGCTAGAATCCGGTCTGAATACAGTTATTGCAATTTGTGTAGTTGCGCCTGTTCCACCAACAATATACGCAAAAGTTCCATCAATAGGGTCGTCATTGTCTCCTCTCGTAACTGTAGCTCCATTTATCAAAATTATCTTTTCAGCTCCAACAATTAATACTGCAGATAATTTTAAAGCAGCTTGAGCATCAACAACATTAACTTCAAGGTTTAAGATTTTCTTGGAAGTTCCCTCAAGAACTTCTTTTGTTTCAGAAGAACCATTGCTGATTGTTACTTTTATTGTAGCTGAAGTATCAGATGCAGACACTAACTTGACAGTGTAAACTACACCTTCAGTTACAACTACTGTAGAAGGATTGTCGCTGTTTAGAGAAATTTTTTTAGCACTTCTAAACAAAACAAGTTTAGAATTATCTGTCTCTGGAGAGATCATAAATTTTTTTCCAAATAAAATTATGTCCTGCCCTTCAGAACTTTGGCTCGTGAAATTAGTCTGGACTAACGTAGCAGAAAGATTGTAAAGAGGATTCGACGTTTGGCTGCTACCAATGCTAATTCCAACTACAGGATCATCAGCAGACGTTGGCTGTTTAGAAAAGATAACTTTTCCAGAATTATCTCCTCCAGATTGTTTTCCAGAAATCATTTTTATAGTTTGGGTTATCCTGGAATTTGGATCTCCCAAAAAATTGTAGTCTGCAAGAACATTAGGTAAGTCAGACTTTGTTAACATGGACTTAGCAGTGTTTAAGGAAGTATTCAACCAAATTCTTGTTGCAATTGTATCTAAAGGAAGAGATTCCTGGTATAATTTAGTTACTGAACCAAAGATATTATAATTTATTCCACCATCAGAGTCTATACAGGCAGTATTTATTAAACCATCATAAGAAAATGTTTTTATTGGATTTCCAGTGCTCGAGAATAAACCCAAATAAACAGCCAATGCAAAAAGAACAAAAACTCCAATTACTCCAAAAACCCACTCTCTTTTCATGTATTTTAGAGAGAGAGAGTTTAAAAATATTTCTGTAATCAACTAAGGCAGACTTACATACCTAGTGTTGCTCAAGAAAAATTCAAGCACTAAAAGGACTATTGCAAAAATAAGAAGGTAATCTTGCAATTTTATTGAAACTTCCTTTTCAGTTATATTAAACATTTGGGTAAACGCCTGGGATAAATTATTCTTATTCTCTGCTGAAAAATATTTCCCATGAGTATTGTAGGCAAGACTTTTCAGAGAGTCTTCATCAAGCTTAGACAATCCAAACTCAGTCGCTCCGCCTTCCTTGGTCCCTATTCCAATAGTGTTTATGACCACACCGTAATAATCTGCATAATCAATAGCCTCCTGAATGCTTCCGACATTAAGCTGACCATCGCTTAAAAGTATGACTGCTTTGTTATTTTCATTTTTCAATAAATTAGTCGACGTAAGAATTGACTCATAAATATCCGTTCCCCCAAGGCCTCCAACTTGAACAGAATTAACAGCATTTCTCAATTCATCTTTTCTGTCAGTCATGTCAATTTGTATCTTGCTTCCCCCAGAAAAGGAAATAATCCCAATTTTTGTTCCCAATGGAGAATTAGAAATAAAATCTTTCGCAGTTTCTTTAGCCACTTCTATCCTGCTTGGAGAAAAATCATTTGCTTCCATACTCTTAGAAGAATCTATAGCTATGACAAATGAAAACGAGCTTGCCTTAGCAAGAATATTGATAGTCAACCCAGAGAGTGCAAAGACTAAAGCCAAGACTACCACGGCATTGACAAGAAGCAATATGACATTCTTAGAGAAAAAATCAATCCCCTCAATTCTTGCTATAGCATCAAAGTTCGCAAATTTCAGCGCTTTTTTCTTCTTATTGCTTAAAGCTAAAAAATGTATGAAAAAAATAAGTGGGATTGCAAATAGGAAAAAAAGATATTCTGGATGGGAGAAGTAAAATAAGGCCATATTAAATTTTCTTTTCAAGCCTCTCTTTCAAAAATACTGCAAGAGGAACTGAAAATGATCTCGATGTTACTAGGTCTAGATAGTCAGCTTCTGTTTTTTTAAAAATCTCCTCTACAAACTTCGCCTGTTCCCTCGCATGTTTTTCATAAGAAGCTCTTGCAACTTTAGGGTTGATAATTATCTGATCTCCAGACAAAGAGCTTTCAACAACTATTTCAGTCTCCACCTCTGGCAAAGTAATATCCAAAGGATCTCTAACTCTAACCAGTATAGTTTCGAATAAGTCTGAAAGCAAAGTGAGTCTTTTTTCTGTTCCAGGCGTTACTCTCAAAAAGTCAGATATCAAAATTACTGAGTTGATTGATTTGTTTAGATACCTCATTGCAAAGTCTAGCCCTTTATCAATATCAGTGACACCCCCATAAGTTTCCCCATTAGTCATTAAATCCATTAAGAATTGAAAATGTTTTTGTCCGTTTCTAGGAGTTATAAAATGTTTAATTTCATCACTAAATAAAAAAAAACCCACTCTGTCCCCTTCTTCCATAATAAGTTTTGAAAATGCAGCAGTCAGTTCAGCAATAAATTCGCACTTCAATTTTTTCCCAGATCCAAAAATCATACCGTCACCAACATCAATTAAAAACATGATTTTAAGGTCTCTCTCTTCCCTATACTGCTTGACCAAAAGTTTTTGTGCCCTAGAACTTGATTTCCAGTCAATCTCAGAAGCATCATCATCAGGAGAAAAATCCCTGTAAGATTCAAACTCCAGTCCCTTCCCTCTAAACAAAATTCTGTAAATATCTCTTTTTAATCTGAATTCTTTCATGACAGCCTTAAATTCAGTTATTGCTTCAGGAATGTCTGTGTTGAGGCGTCTTTCCATTTTAGTTTTATTTTGTCATTACGAGGGAATATTTTTGTAATGAGGAGTACATTTATTTAATTCACAAGTAATGTTATCTGGAGTAGATATCGCCATTGTAGTGCAACCTCTGATATTGCCGCATATTCTTGTTCCATCAAAATTTGGGTTTTTTATTTCTGCAGAAGAATGATTCTCTGGATATAAAATTATTTGTGCAAAATCTATGTGTTTACTTATAGTTTCAAAATTGGTAACTAAATAAGTAGAACAACAAGCGCTTAAATTTTCAACCCAAGAACAATCACTGTCTTGTTTACACCTAATTTTTTCATCTACATTTTCAAAATTACTAGAATTAATAGAAGAATTAGGCTCTGTTGATAAATTTTTTTCACTAACATTACTATTTCTATGACTTGCTAATATCAAGATTACACCAATTACCACTATCAGAGAGATGGCCAAAGTTTTATGTTTCATCCTCAAACCCCCACCATAAACAAAATTTCATCAACAATTTTATCAGAGGTAATTCCTTCTGCACGAGCTTTGTAATTTAATATAATTCTATGCCTCAAAACATAATGTGCAACTGATTTTACATCATCAGGGATGACATAATTTCTTCCACTTATCAAAGCGTGAGACTTAGCAGCAATAAAAAGTCCGATGTTCGCCCTAGGAGAACCTCCCCATTCAATGTATTTTCCATGAGGAAAATCTTTTTTTCTTGTTTTGTCTACAATTCTCACAATATAATCCTTGACTTTTTCACTCATAAAAATATTTTTAGTCATTTCCTGCATCTTAAGTATTTTTTCCGGAGATAAAATAGGTTTAACATTAAAGCTTTCAAAAGTTCTTAATGTGGAATTGTCAATCATAATTAATTTCTCTTCTTCTTTTGTTGGATATCCCATCAATACTTTAAACAAAAATCTGTCAACCTGGGCTTCAGGAAGATCATAGACTCCACTGGACTCCAGCGGATTATTGTTTGCCATTACAAAAAAAGGTTTTGGGAGGGGGTAAGTCTCTTTAGCAATTGTAACTTGTTTTTCCTGCATTGCTTCAATCATAGCAGACTGAGTTTTCGGAGGGCTTCTATTAATTTCATCAGCGATTATAAAATTTGCAAATATCGGTCCTTTGATTGTTTCAAATCCTTTTCCAGGAGTATAAGTTGTAATTCCTATGATATCGCTAGGCAACAAATCAACGGTAAATTGGACTCTCTTTGAAGAACATCCGGAAGCCTGAGCCAAAGTTTTGACAAGAAGTGTTTTTGCAATCCCGGGAACTCCCTCAAGCAATACGTGCCCATCACAAAGCAAAGCACACATAAATGCATCAATAGCATCTTTTTGTCCGATAATTACTTTTCCAATTTCTTCTCTTGTTTTAAAAATCAAATCATAAGCTTCTTTTATCTCGCTTGGAATCTCCTCATTACTTAGCTTTCCAAATGTTGTTGCCTTGGGGCTTTTAAGTTTATTTTTTATTTTTAATTCTGCCCTTACAGAAAGAACTTCATTTATCTCTTCATCAGTATATTTATTATTTTTTAATATATCTCTAATCTGCTCGTTGTCATAACCCTGCTCAACTGCTTTTTTCATCCACGACTCTATCTCCTCTTTTTTTTTGTCATCCATAGTGACTTACACCCCTATTATAATTATTATAAGTTCTATCGTTTTTTATACTTTCCTGTAAGTACATGCCTTTTTTCCGTCTCAATTTAATTCTTTTATAAGAATAAAAGGCAACTCCAACAACAAAAACCGCAGCTGTGGAAACAGCAAGATATCTATAAAGTTTATTTTCAACTAACTTCGATAACACGGGTTTACCTGCTTGCCCAATTGCGGCCTTGCACGCACTCAAAGCCTGGTCTGCTTTTTGATTAGCCAATGCAGTATTTCCTTGTGCAGCATATCTTTTTGCCTCATCGACTAACTCTTTAATCTCAATACACTCCGGATTCGATGCAATAAATTCTTCCGTGAAAACTATTTTCTCTCCAACATTCTCACCTTCTTTAATTGTCAAAAATATTTTTCCCCAATCACTATACCTTGGACTATTAGAGGTAGCATTGACAGTGATCTCAAAAGTTCCGATTTTTTGAGTGTCAACATCGAGTGTCATCGTGATATTTTCCTTTTGTCCTGGCTGCAGACTAACAAATTCCCTTTTACTAAATGAAATGTTAACATCATTCACTAAAACATTGTCCTTAGCAACACTTCCAGCCAAATTTATCATATAGAGAGTCGTGCTTCCAGTATTGTATAATGTCAAAGGAACTTCTATTTGGTCTTTTTGGAAAGTAGAAATTGGTCCAGGCATTATTATCTTCAAAGAGACTGGGACTTCAGTGCTTCCGCCTCCAGAAGAAGTCGAAGAAGAAGAAGTTGCTGTCGGAGCAACAAACGTGACAACAAAAGAATTACTGGAAGCAGTAGAAGAGCCGTCGCTACCATTAAGGCTAATCAATCCTGCAACAGCCGTCGAAGCACTTAAAGTTAATGTAAAACCGGGAAAACTCGCACCATTGATAGGAGTTATGGATGAAGTATTGCTCGACACAGTAAATGTAGGGCTTTGGGCATAGTAAGGGTCATTATAATCTAAGTCTGTGAAATAAGGACTCAAATCTAAAGTTATAGCAGTACCATAAGTTGTTGGCCCAAGATCTGCAATATGCCCGCTAAAACTAACATTATAATTTGTGTGAGTTATGTTAAGCTTAAAGATAATTGTTGTATTTAACAAAGATGCGTTCGTCAAATTGCTGTTGGAAGGATAAACAACTAGTGTTAAATTTTTTAATAAGTTATAAGTTTCATCAGTCATATTAGGAGTAAAACTCCAGTTATAACTTGTTCCGTTTCCATAATATGAAAGATTATCTCTTAATAAAGAAGAAGTATAGTTGCAGTTAGAATTTGAACTAAGAGGACAATTAATACCATCTACATAAAAATCATATGTTAAATTGTCACCGACAAAATGGTTGACTGTAAAATTAAGTATGGATGTTGTGTTCTCAGTTAAATTAAAAACATAATTGGTGCCAGGAGAGCTGACATTTGGAGGCCCATAAACATTGACCCAGAAATTTCCATAATTAACAGCTCCGCTTGAGTCATTTACAGTTATGTTAAGGCGGTATTTTCCATCTTGGCTTGAGTTAAATGTTAAGTTTATGATTCCCGTAGTAGAATTGAAATAAGTTGAATTCAAAAAACTAACAGTGCTGCCATCACTTAAAAATGAGTAAGAGAAAGTGAAGTTTGTGTTTGTTACAGAAGTGTCGTTGCCATCTTCTGTGTCCGTAACATTCATGTCATAATAAAAACTCCTGTTCACAGCAGAAGATTGATTTGACAGATTTGATAAAACCGGATTATGGTTTATTGCTAAAACACTAAGATTAAACGAAAATAAATTAGAGCTGTTGCTTGAGTCAGTTATATTTATGGTGATATTATAATTTCCAACAGAAGCTTTTAGGGGTGTGAAAATTGCCCTATAATCTGTTCTATTAGGAACAGTAGTGCTCCAATCAATACCACTTAAGGAAAAATTAAACAATGAAGTGTTAATTCCTTGAATTGTTAAATTCACACTGAAACTTTCATTATAAAAACTTCTTTGTCCAGAAGGAATCTTTACATCATCATCATGTATCCATAAAATTATTGTAGTATAATTATCTTCAGTTGCATTCATTGATCCAAAATTAGATACATCACCTTCGAAATAAGGGAAAACATTACCTGATGAATTTTTTAAGCTCAAGTTTTGAATGTTTGGAGCATCATTAATATTCAATATTGTAAGGTTAAATGAAGTTGTATTGGTAAGATATCCATCACTTATGGTGATATTGACAATATGTTGGCCAATATCTACATCTAATCCTGTGAAATTTATAATTCCTCCGCTTGTCAAATTAAAGTTGTCAAATCTGGTATCGTTGGCAAAGCTAAAAGTTAAGGTATTGCCATCAGCATCGGTAACGTTGCTTGATAAATTAAGGTATAAATTGCTGTTTTCCAAAATAACAATGGTTGTATTCAAAGGAGAATTCCAGGTTGGAGCGCTGTTATTGATTATTGTTAGATTGAAAATAGTATAAGTTGAAAAGTTATAACTATCTTTTGCAGTAATGTTAATAGTGTAACTTCCAGAATCACTCGAATTAGGAGTAAATCTTATTTCAGCACTAGTCCTGTTTGTTCCTGCCACAGGCATCTGCAAAATTGTTATACTGAAATTAGACAAGCTAAGTTCCTGAGCCAAATTGGAGCTATTTAATATCGTTCTGGTAAAATTGATTGTTTCGTTAAATCCTCCATAACTAGAATTTTTATCCGGGACAAGAGTGTCGTTATCGTAAACACTAAGATTTATGACAGTCAATAAGTTTATTGAGGTGTTGACATTGCTTATTGAAGCAATAGATGGCGTAGCGTTTATAGTTCTATTAACGTAAACATAAATCTGCTGAGTGGAACTGTCACCATTACTGTCACTTACAGTAAAATTTATTGTCCAATTTCCAACTTCTGTTTTTTGAGGGGTTACATTTATTGTAGCATTGTACTGGAAATTGGTTGAACTGTTTGTCATGTTAGCATAAAACCAGCTAGTGTTAGAAACACCACTCTGCCCTGTAGCATAATTTCTTAGATTAGCATAGCTAGAGATGTTTAATGTGTCGCTAGGATTTTTAGTTCTGATTGTGACATTACAAGCCCCGTATTGGTTCTCTTGGAAAATTTTATTTTGACAATCAGTAACATTGATTGAAAGAGAGGCAAGAACGTTAAATGTAACAGTACTTGAATAATAGGTTGTTTTGTTTACTTTGTAAGTCGCATTGTCACAATAAGCATGGGGGCAGCTATAATTTGAGCCATCATCCCTGACAGAAATGTTTGCATAATAAACTCCAACATCATTGCTTGTGGGAGTCATGTTAATCAAAGCAGAAATATTGTCTAAGCTGGTTATATTGAATCCCAAATCAAAAAGCGAACAATTTTGGTTGTTGCTATAATTACTCCAGGCAGCATGAGTGCAACTTGTCGAATTAAAAGTCACAGTAAAATTCAGAGGATAATGACTTTCCTCGTCACTTGCATTTAAGTAAGAGCTAAGAGGACTAGCAGTAGAAAAATTATATGTTGTGTTTATATTTGTGAAATTTGGAGCATCATTTGTTGCATTGATTATAAATTCAAAAGAAACAGTCGTAGAACCCCCACCAGCGCTGGTATTTGTGGCTTGTATTGGCACAGAAAAAAATCCTGTTTGATTATCATAAGTTGCATTGATAGTTAAGTTTCCAGTAGCAGAATTAGTTATAGAAATCCAACGAGATATTATACTAGAATCTGAAATATTATAAGTTCCACTCGAATTCGTCAAAGTGATATTATTGTCAACCGTATTGATTGCAAAAGTTACATCATTGTTAAAATTAGTTATGTTAGCGCTGAAATTATGATAATATGTAGAATCTTCTATAGTTGTATAATTAGTAGTATCAGAACCACTTTTCCAGCCGGGAGGTGAAGCCAACACTAAACCTAAAAGAATTATTCCAACAACAACTGCAGATATTACTATTTTATTTCTTTCCATCTTTCTCCTCCATTTTTTTTAAGAAATCATTAACAGCTAAATCAATAAACTGTTTTTTATTTGTAAATTTAAGCCTGTTTTCATCTTTTTTAATTAAATTCTCAACTTTCTTGAACAACTCAGAATCAATCTTTACAACAGTGCCATTTCCATCTTTTTTCCCCATTTTATACGGTTACCAAAAGTTATTAAAAATTACTTAAAGTAACTAATAAAAATAGCTATTTAAACGTTTGGTCTCTTGGTAGAATCAATAATCTTTCTGTATCTGATTATTCTTATCAGCTTCGTTATTATGAAGATTATTATGACTAGAATTAGCAGCAAAAAGCTATAAATTATATTCTTCCTCTTCAATAATGGAACAGCTGGCTCACATTTCCATGGGCAAGGACCCCCACAATCAACACCTTCTTCTCCCTGATTTTGTTTTTTATCTGTACAGCTTGCACAAACACTGCATGGGCCACCGCAATCAATCAAGATTTCACAATCTCCACTATGACAATTCTTGATTCCGTCACTGCAACTAGGATTTGTTGTATAAAGACAAGACTGTACTTCTTCTGGTTTTTGTGCTTTCGAAGAGCACTGACTCAAATCTGGGCAGACTCTTATCTGGAATCCGCATCTGTCTGATGTCAAAGCATTTGTCTGGCACTGCTCGTTTATTATCCTATAATCATTTCTGGACAAAATTCCCAAGTTCAAAGAGGACTGGGCATTCTGGCAGACATTCCATGAGGTACAGCCCCATTTAGGCTGACATAAATACACTCCGCCTCCTCCACCGCCTCCTCCTCCACCGCCTGGCTGGGTGCAAGAAACAGCAGAAACACTAAAGTTCCAGTAAACACTATCATTAAATTCTCCATCAGTAATTTCCACTTTAACATCATGTTTCCCAGAAATTCCACAAGGGAAAGCATAATCAAAAATGTCAGTCGAATTTCCCTCAAAATAACCGAGCAAAACATTATCAACAAACCAGTATGAGTCTGGGATTGTGAAATCTGGGTCGTATTTTGTAATGTTAAATCGGATATTTTGAACCCCGCTAATATTGATTACAGCGCTATTGTTTGGAGAAAATGCGATTATTGTTGGAGGCCTGTTTTGATTAGTGATAGTAAGCTGAAAATTTTCGCAAGTTGTTTGAGTCAAGCCAGTTTGGTTGCAATAAGTTTGAATTAAAGGGTGTCCATTAGTCAATCCTGTATCATTAACACAAATATAGACATCATAGATTCCGATTTTAGTCTGGTTTGTCGAAGTAAAATTAATAGTTCCAACAGTTCCATTCCTAGAAACATTAAACAAATTAACAAGGCTTCCAGTTGAATTAAAGATAGTAGTGTTAATATTTAAAATCCCATAACCCAAAGAATACTCAACATCACTAAAACTGAAATTTTTGTAAAGTGTGGAATTCACCCCAGTATGCCATATTGTCTGGACACCAATTTTATCGATTTTGGGAGGATTGTTAATTTCTATAAGCGTAACGTTCGTAGGTTTTGTGTCTGAATATTGTCCGTCATTGACACTGATAATAATAGGATAATCCCTAAATCCTGTGTTTACTCCAAAAAGATTTGGTTTGTAAAGATTTCCAGAAAAAAGATTAAAATAGTTCATTGTTAAAGTTCTTGATAAAAACTGAGAGAAAAATAATCCGCTAGGATCACTAACTACTGGCAAAATTGGATTAAAAAAATTGTCATCTTCGTCAGCATCAGTTGCATTGAACATGTAGACTAATGAACTATTTTCACAAACATAAATCGGATCGGTTATAGAATTTAAGATAGGTGCAGAATTAGGCACTTTGACATAAAAATTTACCTTCGCAGAGGCAGTCTTCCCGCTAGAAGCTGAAGCATTTACGAAAAACGCATTACCCCATCTCACCCCGGCAAAAGTTGTATTTGGAGAAAATGCAACATCTTGATAAACCCACCATTCATGTTTCAGGTCATAAAGAGAGTAAGTCCAAAAAGAAATTGGGAGATCTGAAGTGACATTTAAATCTATGATATAGGGTTGGCCTATGCTAAAATTGTAAGTTATGTTTTGAGGACTAAAAATATTTATCGTTGGATATCCCTCAATAGCAAATATTACGGAAGCAGTAGTACTTGTGTCAAACCCAGTTTTGTGAATTTTAGAGAAAAAAATCATATAAAGATTTAAGATTATTAAAGCAACAAAAAAAGCCAGCAAAATGTACTTGTAGCCTTTGGAAATAGAATTCACTTTTTTATAAAAAGAATTCTTTTTGCCTCTTTTGATAACCATAAAAAATAAAAGGAAATAGTGTTAATAAAATTAACCATTAATATATCACTGCAACAAGAACAGATTCAATGTCCTGAAATCTTATTTTACCGTCATCAATGTTGTTATTGTCACCTTTTGTGACAAAATAAACACCATTCCCATCATAGTTTTTTTCTATAACTCTATGCACTATAAGCTCCCCATTTTTCCTGAATGTGACTATATCACCAACATTTACCCAATTTTCAGACTTTGGAGTTATTACAACGCCTGTGGAATTCACTCCTAAAGTTGGAGTCATGCTTCCAGAATCTTCATACCTTATAAAAGACGGCTTTTCAATGAAAAAAGTTACGCTGGTATTGTCGGCGGTGATTGAACTTTCATTCAAAAAATCAGATGGAGAAGCATTTCCATTAGAAATAACAAATCCAGATATTATTCCCTTGTTTAGAACATACAGAATAAACACAGCATTGATGGTAAGCAATATCACTATGACAGTCAAGACCAGGCTAGTTTTCATAAAACAGCATACCTGCTTTATTTTTAAGAATTATTGTGATTAAAATCTCTTTTGTAAACAAGAGTAAATTCTCCAGAATAAAAACCATAAGGCTCATCTGTGATGGTTATTGTGGAAATTGATACATTTTTAGACTCTCCAGGCTGCAAATAGATTTTTTTTTCAAAAATCAAAAAATCTTTAATATCCCCATCCAAAAAGAATTTAACATAGATTGGAAATTTGTAATTGTTAATGAGAATTAAATCATTTCTAAACGCAGCATTTCCCAACGAAAGCATTCCAAAACTTACTGAGTCTTTAGTGATGTTAAAGCCTGTCCCGCTCCCAATGCTCAAAGAGGTTGAAACCTCACTCCTCTCCAAAACCCTATAATACTTGCTCACAAAAATTTCAAGGAACAATATTAATATTGCCACAGCAAAGATTATTGCAGAAATTACATAAAAAGTTTTCCTCTTTTTACTTCTTGCTATGCTTCTTAAATGTTCCATTTTTTATAGATTTAATTTTTTTGATTAGTATAATGGCCCCGATTATGAGTATTATCAAAACTCCAGCTCCCCCGAGCACAAACCATATTACCAAAGACGGCTTTTCAAAAAACTGGACTTGCACAACTTTTGACGTAACCCCTTTTTGATCCTTGCCGTAATAATTCAATGTTATATTCACATTATAAACTCCCTTGGTCATGCTTGAAGAGTCAAAATATCCTGTGATTGTTTTTTGTTCCCACGAGCTTAAAGAAGATGATGAAGTCTTAAAGCTCTGTAAAATCTGAGTATTATTCAGAATCTGCACATCTGCAAAAACTCCATCAATATCATTGTTCCAACCACTCTCAATCACAATATTAAATGGCTGAAGTTTCCCTATGGGGATTAAATCAGTATAATTTATTATGTTTATAGAAAGATTTCCAATTCTGAAATCAAACTGGCTTTTGGCTATGGCACCATAATCAACAATTGCAACAGCAGTGTACGTTCCAGGATTAAGACCTTTTGTGTCAAATTGTTTTTTAAGCTGAAGAACATCCTGGCTTCTAAGCAATCTGGTTTGGAAGGGCAATTCGCCCACACTTTGAGTATGGGATAATATCTCCATTTTTGGGGTGATAGTTATATCCTCTGTACCTTTACTTGTGATGTCTAACTCAAAATTTATCAGTTCTCCAACATTTGCATCATGTCCAGTCAACTTTAACTCAACATATCTTCCAGGATAAGGGACATGAACCACAATTGGAGATTGTATTGCAACAGCAGTTCCAATGTTTCCTTGAATAAGCTCAGGATCAACTTTTTGTCTAACTCCAACAAGAATTACCTGTTTTCCCGGAATTTCAAGAGAGTTAGGCAACTTTAAAGTCGCCACAAAACTTCCGCCCCCAGTCAAAGTTTTCTTGTCTAATGTGACATATTCTGCCAAACCCCCTGCAACATAAAGATCTAACTCCCTAGCAGGATTATCCTCAAAAACGGTATATGTAATTGACTTTTCAAAACCAGGGACAAAATTAAATTCTTGTTTTGCAGGAGTAACCCCCAAAGCATAAACATTCTCAAGAAGTAGTACCAATCCTAATAAGGAGATGAAAAATAATCCCCTCTTATTAAATATCATAAAAAATAAAATGAAAAACAGTTTTTATACCTTACTAATATAAAGTAATAAAAATAAAAAATTAAGTTATCGTTGTCGCTGTTGCTGTAATAACACTTACTGCAGTTTTAGGCGTTGCATCTACAGGTATTGTAACATTCAAGTTTATACTTAACTTGTTAGAGTACGTACCTTGATATCCCAAATTCTGACATACAACACTTCCAGGAACGGTTATATTAACATCCGTGTATGTTATTGTGGTCAAATTAGCAGCCGGGCAAGCACCAGTCAGATTATTTGTGATTTTCCACTTATAAGATGGCTGCACATTAGTACCACCACCACCGCCAATAAACTGAGTTGCATTGTTGCTCGAAGCAAGCTGAACAGAAACATTAAAGTTTCCAATGTTGTCCAAAACTAATCCTTGACCAACTGTCTGCCAACCAACACCACAAACTGTATTTCCCTCTGTATCCAAATAAGCATAGGCTGGATTTGGACAAGGAGCACCAGATGCATTTACATAACCTGAACTCCAATTAATGAGATTTCTCGAGAAATTAATGTTAGCCGTACCTTGTATAGTAAGTGTAGCATTTCCAATATCTGTATCAGTAGCAAAGCCAGCAAGCCTTTGTATTTTCTGCACGTTAATCAAATTTGATACAACCACGAATGCCGAAAGAGCTACAGCAATTATTGCTACAACCATCAATCCTTTTGTAATACCTTCTCCTTCCATTATTTCTTAGGAGCCTCTATTCCAAGGGAAATTTGCCCATTCTGAACAGATTTCAAATCTCCAGCGTTGGAAATCTGATTTGCATTCACAGAAAGTTTGCTAGGTCCACTTTGTGGTACAGAAACAGTCAACGTCAAAACAACGGATATCACTGATAATATAATTGTTACCAATAATAACACAACAACAACCTTTTGACTATCCATTATATCACTCCCTTTATTTAATTGTAAAGCTTATTACATAAGCCGAAACTAAAATGAATATATTGTTTATAAACTTTTTGTTAATTTATCGTATATAATTCACTTTCGTTTTTTCAGCAGTTTCTTTATCAAAACGAACCAAACTATATTCGCTATTACTAATCCTACGACTAAAATTATAAGCAGGTTGTTTACGTTCAAACTGCTTTTGCCTTTGACAATAACTTTTCCAGTAACTCCAATAATCTCGAGGCTGTCACTGCTGATTTTAAGCTGTATATTTTTCTCGACAGAACTTTCTCCATATTTCAAAATTAATTTCCCATCGTAAGTTCCTTGATGCACACCACCAGTGTCCCAATATGCAATCATTTCTTCTTTACTCAACCCATTGATATCATAATTGGGAGATTTGAAATCAGCCATCACCTCACTCTGATTATTGTAGACCAAAATATTAAGATAAACATCTTTCAACTGATCAGACCATTTATTTTCAACCAAAGCATTGAACTTTGCAATTTCTCCAAGTCTGAAATCCTTGACACTTATGTTTAAAAGATCTATAAGTTTTTCTCCGATAGCAAAATCTTTCTCAACATTTGTTGTTTGGCCATCATAAATAACTGAGACAACAGCTAAATATTTTCCAGGATTAACATTTCCACCCCATTGTGCAACAAGCTCTTTCCTTTCCAGACTATTTAGAGAGTTGGAGTCCGTCTCTATAGTTGCAACTTTTTCATTCAGCGAAGTATAAATGTCTATGATGGCTTTAACATTGACGATGTCCAGCTTTCCACGATTTATTATAGGAATAACAAACAAATTCTTTCCAGTATCTTGGATAACATTCACTTCTGCATCAACATATTTTCCAGGATAAGGAACATGAACATAAAGCTGGCTTGCAACCCCAACAGTGGCTCCGACAAAAGTTCCTTGCTGTTTGATATTTTTAGGAAGTTCCAAGGCAACAATTTCTCCATCCTGCAATCCCGGCTTATCAAATTTATCAGGAAGGTCAACTAAATAAGTGAATGACTTAGATTCATCTGCAGACGAAAATTCTGCATAAGTTTGTTTAAGAGTTATATAATTGCTCAAATTTCCTCTTACAACAAAAACAACACTCATGTCTTTATGATTTGAATTAATTATTGAAAACGAAACCTCATGATGTGCACTTGGCTCAAAATCAAGTGTTGTTCTGCCAGGAGTTATTCCTATTGCTGAAATTGAGCTGATTAACATTAATGTTAAAAATGCAAAAACGAAGATTATCTTTTTATTTATCATTTTTGCCCTCCAGTGTAAACGCCGTTATTTTCAATTTCCGTAGACGTTCCAACTTCCAAAGGGATATTTGTAGTAATTCCACCTTTAGTTTTCTTGACAGCAATGTCAACATTTCCCGAATTTTCCAAAATATTTTTTTCAGGACCAGTTCTCAAGTTCAAGCCAACTTGTCCCTCAATTGTAAAAGTTTTAACTTCACTCTCTCTGAGCAAGCTTTTAACTTTCCAATAATAAGTTCCCGGAGGCAGAGTGACTTCGTCTCCCTCACTCAAAGTAATTTGACTGCCAAAATCTTTGTTAGGCGAAATCAAAACTTGGTCCCCGTTCTGTATTTCAAAAACAAAATCAGGATCAGAAACAATCTGCCCAGAGATTGGAGAAATTGCTTGGGGGGCATTTAAGAAAAATAAATATATAAAAATCCCGGCAACTAAAACAGCTTCAGCTATCAAAATCTTTTTCTCCAAGCCTATCCTGTTTTTTGTGATTATTTTTTCCATTCTGCTTTCACTCTGCTAAACTTGCCGTGAAATTTATGATTGAACTTCTAACACCAGTACCTTCCTGCGCTCCTGGAACAGTCACATTGATGTCAATTTCTGCAACATCATTTGCATCCTGCCAGTTAAGACGTGAGAGTACATCTTTCACTTCTCCTTGAGTGGGGACATTTTTCCAGGTTATCTGGCTCGAAGACCAATTAAAACTCCCAGGCTCGCTCCTATTATCAAATTTATACTGGAAATATCCTGAAGGGTTCGGCTGAGTTATCCACAGGTTCGTAGCATTTATGCTTACGTTCACCAATGAATTCCCAATGTTTTCCAATTTAAACGGCCATGGAGAATCATCTGAGGTGTCATTGTTATCATTAGGCAGCATCGATCCAAAATTGATAAGTCTGTTTGTCAGATTTATATCTATAACAGAACTAACATTAAACCTCCATTCATCACTCCAAGCCCCAAACCCGACTGTATCATTCGCCCTGACCTTCCAAGTGTAATAATAGCCATTGTCAACAAGACATTTCAAAGGAGTTGTCACAGCATAATTTTCCTGAACAGGAGATCCTGAGGTAATAGTTATAAGTCGGCTATCAAGGCTTGTCAGACCGCCAGTGTAATAATAGCAAGAGATATTCAGCTCATAGGCTTTGATGTCTGATTTCCCATCTGCATCAGTTCCATTCCAGATAAGAGTAGGAGTTCTATTTGTCAAGTTGCTATTGTTTAAAGGAGAGTAAAGGTTTACAGTCGGTAAAGTGTTCCCTATAAATACGCTCGAAGTATTAACTTTAGTTTGATATCCTCCCTTTTCACATGTAGTATTGTAAGTATAATTTCCAACAATAGTGAATGTTCTATTGTAGTTCCACAATCCAGTTGATGCATTCCATGTCATGTCTCCAGAAACAGAATCATTGAATGCTATTTTGCATGAAACATCTTGGAAAACATGAAGATACCCTTGGCTTGACGCTGCAACAATATCATTTATTCCATCTTGGTTTATGTCTCCAACATCAATACCCTCAGATTTTCCATTTACAGAACCAATAGACCCTTTATTTAAGTTATACAACCAGCGCAAATTACCTGTTGTTTTATCCAACACATAAACAATTTGATTTTCATCTCCTGCAATTATCTCTTCAGCAATATCATCACTAATATCTTTAGCAGACAACGATGTTGTTTCATTTTTTGCTTTTGAAAAATTCCATATAGGGCTCCCACTATTGTCAATTCCCCGAATCTCTGTATTCCATCCTAAAACAATATCTTTTTTGCCATCATTGTTAATATCAGAAGCAACAATCTCATAACCATTATTTTGATAGTTAGAAAGATATGTAGACCATAATATAATATTATTGGAAATATTGATTGCATATGCTCTTTCATTATTAGTATTTTGACTAGCTGTTGCAATGTCAGCAATGCCATCATTATTGAAATCGCCAGCTACAAGATCAATTATTGTATTGCCAGATAATAAAGTAAGGTCCCTAATGAATTGGCCGGTTGAAGAATTAAAAACTATAAGTTTACTAAGAGACGCTACTATTACATATTCTATTTTCCCATCAAAATTCGCGTCAACAAATTCCAAATTCCAGTAGATGCTGCCTAAATAATCAGAATTATTCCATAATTGCTTGCCTGTGCCATTATATGCAAAGAGATTAGGAGTAGAATCCAAAGAATGACCTGCAACAACAATATCATTAATTTTATCTCCATTTATATCCCCAATTTCTAAAGAATACAGTGAGGGGCTTGTACTTATGCTATTTAAATCAATATTTTTCTTTAAAACTCCATTATTATTCAATATGACTATAAGCCCATCTTGGGTGATTACAATAATTTCAGACATATTATCTCCGTCAACATCAGCTATTCTTATTCCTCGTTTTTCATAAAATAAATCATAAGCCCAGAGTATGCTTCCATTTTGCCTGTAGGCAACTACAGAAGAGCTGTTAGCAGTAACTAGTGCATCAGTCTTTCCGTCATTGTCGGAATCAAATATTCTTACAATTGGTGATGCGTACGCACCGTTATCAAAATCCGACGTATTCCACAAAAGTCTTTTTACGTCTCCAATCATTCCAGAGCTGTAATTAGATGTGAAAATTACCTGTTGCCCTATCACGGCAGCAGATTGTGTAGTTGAAATGCTTGTTGTGAAGTTTTGGATTGTTATGCTATTGCTGGAATTTCTGTATGCAAAGTCAAATCCCTCTCCCCCGACATTACAATAAACACTATTGTCATGATAAGAATAATCACGATTTAAGACAGCAGTATAATTTGTACCTGAAGCATAATTCGCTATTGTTTGATTTAATATATTTTGAGAGTTCCTATACCAATAAACACTTACATTAGTGTTAGGAGAGGGATTTGAAATATTAAACGTGCAGTTAAGATTATCGCTAGTGTAAGCTGTAAAAGGCTCAAGTATTACATAATTAACATTGGAAATATATGAAAGAGTAACATCTATCTGTGTTGTATTTGTTAAATTTCTGCTCAAGCCTTTAGGGAAATATCCTGTTTTTGAAACATTTATTGTATGATTATTATACAAAACATCTCCAGATAAACGTTTAATTTTATCTATAACGGGATTCCAGCTTGTCAATCCTTGCAAGTCTGTTGTTTGAGAAAATTCTAAAATATTATTGACATCAGTAATATTCACACTCGCTCCTTGAATTGATTGGTTATTAAAATCACTAACATTGACTCTCACATACCATTTTATTGTTAAGTTATTAGTTCCTGTTGCTCCAAAAGTAATTCTTGACTCATTGAATGTTGAATTAAGCAAGATGTTACTATAAGCATTTGAATCAGAATAAATTTGCGAAGACAAATTTATTATTTGTACATTTGTAAAGGTATTGTTTCTGGTAGGATCTACCCCCCCAAGGAGATTTATAGAATAAACTTGCGAATTTATTCTATCGTTGTAAAAAGAATTTAGTGTCGAGTTTGAATTTAAATAGATTCCAATTGATGAAATATTGCTCGTTGTAATATTGTTGTATGAAAATAAATTATTGCTTGCAAAAGAAATTTCAATTCCAGAAGAGTTTGTTCCAAAAGTTGTTATTTTGTTGCTTGTTATGTTATTGTTCTGTGGGTTGTTAAACTCAATTTTTATTCCGGTGCCATTATTTCCTGAAGTTTTTATATTATTGTTAAAAATTTGATTAAGATTAGTATTATCAAAAAGATAAACTCCTATACTAAGTAAAGCCTCTGTAGTAATGTTATTATTAGAAAAAATATTGGAGCTTGCAATATAACCAAAAAATCCATAAGAACTCTGGCCATGAGTCGTTATGTTATTTGAAGAAATATTATTATTTTGTGCAATGTTATAAACTCTAATCCCATAATCTGATGGGCCAAAAGTTTCTATTTGATTTGAATAAACTAGATTATTATTTGAAAAATCTATATCAATTCCATAACCATTTGCCTGAGGAAAAACGCTTGAGTTGGTAAAAATATTGTTGAAAGTTATATTTGATTTTGTTCCGCCATAAAGAGATATTGCCCTGTAATTATTCCTGAATGTGGAGTTATAAACAACAGCATTAGAAGCATAAACAATTAACCCTACATTGTTAACAGATTGGCTCCACCCAGCATAACTCAAATAAGAACTACTCATGTTAAACAAAGCTCCACTATTTACAACAAAGAAATAATGCGCATTAATGTTATCTCCATTTGTTATATTCGCCGAATTATTAATTACCATGTTTCCTGTAGAAATAACTTTTATTCCTAAATATCCATCAGATGTTCCATTCATTCTCAATGTAGAATTATCTAAAACATAAACTCCTGAAATTGTCAAATTGCTGTTCTGCCAAATTGTAGTTGGAGAATTTCTGATTGTGAAACTTCCGCCAGAATTAATAGTTGTATTGCCGACAACAAGAGTTACATTATTCAAAACCAAGTTCCCACCATTTGTAATATTCAAAGACGCAACATTAATTATTACATTCGAACAAGAAGCAGATCCATTGACAATCCATCTGTTCACTCCCGGAAGAGTTGGAGCACATCCGCTATTATTGTAGATGTCAATTTGGTTCCAATTTCCAAACTGACAATAAAAATTGTTATTAGGAGAAAAGCTTCTGTTTGCATAACAAGTGTTACTTAAAGAACAACTATCTTGAGTTGAGCAACATGCAGAATCTAGTATATCATTTATTGCACAATATCCATCCTGAATAAATCCTGAATTATCAACATTATTATCACAAACATCGTTCTTCGCACAAAGAGAACATAATCCTTGATAAACATCAGTCTGATTTTTACAAGCTAGATTGGTATCGCATGTACTCCCTGCAACACAGATACCATCAGCATATTGACTCCAAGCTCCATTCTCTGAGCCAATCACATTGCTGTCACAAGCTTGACCCCCACCATTAGTACATCCGCTAACCAAAGTTCCAGAATTATTATAAACGCTTCCTGTCGCACAAACTCCCCCAGAGGTACAATATCCTTGAGCAGTATAACTTCCATCTACAACATTAGCGTCACAAGCATCAACGTCACTAGTTAAACTTGAGCATGCAGAACAATCACTTCTGTAAGGCACATTGTTATAACATGCATTTCCAGAATTATCACAAATTCTTTGTGAACTAGATAAATTGTAAGTTATAACTCCTTCAGCTATAAATCCTCCTTCAGTTGAAACATTACTGTCACAAGTAGAAGGGGTTCCCGCACTAGCAACAGATAGAGGATAATAAATTCCACTAGGATTAACAAAAACAACTGGGCCAATACAAGCAGGACTGACCCCATCGCTACCACAAATTCCATCTATATTTCCGTCAGAATTTGAATCACAAATATAATTCAGAGTTCTCTCAGTGTTAGAACAAACCCCGCCACAAATCATCGTGTTATTTGTAGAATTTCCCTGGAAATAAAGAGAAGATGCTGTGCAATAATCTTTCTTTGTGGTTGTAGCATTATAATAACACCAACGATTATTTGATTGACATACCCCATTACTTGTTGAAGTTGCAATAGCTCCAGCATTACAACAGCATCCTAAAGAGCTTCCATTCCATGTCTCTCCAGAATCATCACCGCAACAAAGAGTGTTTGCTCCCGTAGCTCCGGAAAGCCAACTGCCATAAGAATTTGGCCCTATATCACACTGAGCGTAACCAGTGCAAACTGATTGGCTGTCATCACAATTTCCTCCCTTAAATCTCAACTCAGCCCATTCTATATAAAAATAATCGGGAGAGCTACTCCCAGTAGCACAAAAACTATGGTTGCTATTTGACGAAAGCGAGTTTGGTGCGGTTGCCCATGAACTAACAACATAAACTGGTCCAGGAAATCCTGTTGAACCACTAAGTCCAACTGTGCTTCCAGGGATGCTACAACTAGAATAAGCTCCAAGGGTAAAGGGGCCACTACCTGATTGTTGTTTAGAAAAATTAGCTCTTATTTCAGGAACTGTAATAACCTGTTCAGTTATATTAAAAGAGCCGCCTAAAAGAGTCCAAGTATTATATGAAATACTCCAAGTCCCAGTGTCATTAGTCCTGTAATAAATATAAGTACTGTCATTATATTTTTCTATACCTAAACCACTATAATTACTCTGATTCGTAACATTCGTCTGATTCAAAGTATAATTCCCTAAACCTAATGTTATATTATTAGTTACAGCACCATAAACATCCAATCTGGAAATATTTATTGTTACACTACCTGCATATTCAATTGGTTTTCCAGTTGTTTTGAATCTATTTTTTAATTCTAATGGTAATAAAGTTTCATTTTGTAAAACAATAGCAGCACCAGCAGCAACCATTGGTGTTGAAGCAGAAGTTCCTGAAACAATTTTATCTGAATTTCCCAAACTCTTTGTTAAAATGTTTACTCCTGGAGCTAAAACATCAACAGCTTCATTCATATTTGCAAAGTTGGCAATATTATCACTCTTGTCTGTTGCAGAAACTCTAACAACTTTGCTTGCACATGAAGGTGATTTCAAACTAGTGCTTCCATCATTTCCCGTTGCTGCAATAACAAATATTCCATTATCAACAGCACTATTAGCAAACTCAGCAACAATATTTGTGTCACAAAATCCAGCATAACTTCCTGCACCAATACTAAGAGAAATAATGTCTACATTTTGATTCATGCACCATTGCAATCCCTCTAAAACATTGCTCTCATAACCATTTCCAGTAGCATCAAGAACTTTGGCAACATAGACATCTGCTCCAGAAGCAATTGTCTTTAATATGTAAGCAACTTCTGTGCCGTGTCCATTGTCATCGCTTGCATCAGAATCATTATTTACAAAATCAAAACCGGTAGTGTAACCAACTACAGAAGAGTCAACTCCAGTGTCAATCACACAAACTTTCTTTCCGTTTCCAGTTAATCCAAATTGATTTTTAACATCTATTGATCTTATTATTTTTTCTGACTCTGTCAAAAGTAAAGAAACTGGCTGGTCAACAACAATCTCAACATTTTGAAGCAAAGCAAGATTTTGTTCGTCTAACTCCAAAACTTCCAGATCATTAAATCCATTAAGTTTCTGGCCAACAGCAACACCTTTATTTTTAATAATAACTCTAACCTTATTTTTAATCTGCAAATCGTCCAAAACTTTACTATCAATATTAATCCCTTTTTCAGATATAATTTTATTGATTCTTTCTACTTTAGTCAAATTAGAAGTAACATTTGTTTCATTCAAAGGAATTTCGGTTATGTTGGTGATATTAGTTATATTCAATGATATCTCCTCAACCTTAATATCCACAGATGAAGAAGTTATCTCAACATCATTGTAAACAAAACTTACTTTCAATGCTCCTTGGTTTGCTTTTAAGTTCAATGATGAAAGATCAATTGGAAGTTTAATAATTTCATTTGTTAAATAATCACTGCCAAATCCTTCTTCAAATTTTGAATAATCTGTGATAATTATTGCATTTCCATTTTGATAGCTAACTGAAACTTGTTGATCTGATTCAACGATTTCTACTACCTCATTTTTTTTCAGCTCGTAATTGTACGGTTGATTTTTTGAAACCTGACCTTCAATTATTTCTGCTCCAACAGCTTCGCCAGTTAAGCCAGAACCTGAAGAACTTGAATCAGTTGTGACTTCACTTGAGGAAGGAGCAGGAGTAGTTGGAGTTTCAGTCGCAGGCGTTGGGGAAGAAGATTCAGCTGTTGCAGGAGTTTCAGTTGTTGTACTGTCTGGCGTTATCGGAGCTGGAGTAGTCTCAGGAGTTGTAGAAGGTGTTTCAACAGGTGTAGTACTAGGAATATCAAGAGTTACATTTTCAGCACCAGTATTGTTAACACTTTCATTTTTTACAACATCAACAACGATTTCTTTCTCTTTAACAACTTTGAACTTGAAATTGACTAATGGATAAACTTCTTTTTTACCTAAGACACCAAATCCTTGACCAGTTCCGTTAATATCTTTTCCCTCAACAAAGAAATTTCCTTGGTTTAAATTGTTAAAAATTAAATCTCGTAGATTATAATTGCTAACAGAACCAGCATTATCAATAATTAGTTTAGAATCAGCAGGTATAAGCTCACCTTGCTTTAGTATAAGGTTTATATTTCCTGAAATATCTTCCCCCGAAACATAATTGTCTTTTAATTCAACAGAAACTTTTCCCGTAAAATTAAGATTAATTAAAAAAATTAGGTTTATAGTCAAAAGAATTATTATTAATGATAAAAATCCTGTGACAAGCCAGAATTTTTTTGAGGGTTTTTTTGCACTACCAAAAAAATTCTTTGTTTCTTTATATTCATGGTGAGAATCATGAGGTCCGAGATAATGGGTGGTTACCCTACCGTCTTTTTTGACACTTTTATACAAGTAAGGACCATAAACTTTCCCATCTCTTTTTATAAATTTTTTATAAACCATCACTCCCTCTTTTTTAAATAAAAACCTTAGAAAATAATGGTAGGGTAACTATTTAAAGATTTTTATGAGGAAGAATCATGGAAGAAAGTTGACCTACCACCAGATGTTAGGGAGTACAATCCAATATCTTTCTTAAAATATCCATGTTTGACACCCAAGTCCAAGGCATCTCTTCCAGTAGTAGCAATATAACGTTCATTTAAACCTTGAAAAATTTCACTGCTTGTAATACCTTTTTCAGATCCTTCAAAAATTCTACAAGAAATTCTAGCTATCTCAAGAGCAATTTCCCAGGTGCATCTATCTCTCTGAAAAATCGAGCAATGGTTTTATTTTCCAACCCCATGATAAACCAACCATCCCAAACTTTTTAAAGATAATTAAGCCTGATTATATATAACCAGGAGCCTATAGCTCAGCCTGGTAGAGCACCGCTCTTATAGGAATGCAATTCATAAGGATTGCAACTCACACGAGATAGTAAAATCGATTCCGGAATTCATAAAAACCCGGTGGAGATTTTTATTCTAAGTGAGGCGGGGGTCCACGGTTCAAATCCGTGTAGGCTCATTTCAAAAACATTTAAAAAGAAAAAAAGCTTTTGAGTAAAACAAAAGATGGCAAAAATAAAAGAGACAAGAGGCAGTAGAAAAGCAGATGATGAAAAGCTCTTTGCTTTCATAGCAACTTTTCTAAGTATCCTTGGATTCATAATCGTTTTATTGACAAAAAAAGAAAATAAGTACGTAATGTTTTATGCAAGACAATCATTAGTCGTTTTCATAGTTTTCATCATTTCAGGAGTTTCAGCTTTAATTCCAGTTATAGGCGGATTCACGAAAGCCGTCCTTTCTATTGCAGGAACAATTCTTTGGATATTCAGCTGGGTTTACGCATTAAGCGGCGAGATGAAAGAGATTCCACTAATAGGCCAGTATCAAGAAGACATAAAGATCTAAGTCTAGACATAACAAAATGACAAAAACTCTTAAGGACATAGAAGAAAAAATATTAAAAATTGCTATCGAAATAGCAAAGTCCGGAGAAGGATGTTTATTTGTTCTCGGAGAGAATGCAAAATACGAAAAATTAATAAAACAAAAATTCACAAAATTGAACATATTTGAGAACGGCGCTGAAAAAATCCTTAAAGGTCTCGCGGTGATTGATGGTGCTGTGATTATTGACAAAAAAGGTAATTTAACTGATTATGGAGTCATGATAAAAAACACAAAAGCCTTTGTGGGATATGGGACGAGACATGCTGCAGCCTTCACGGCTTCTAAAGGGAACATAGTCATTCTTGTTTCTGAAGAAGAAAGAAAAATAAAAATATTCAAAGAAGGTAAATACCTAATGCAGGTCGATGCACTGCAAAAAAATGTCGAAAAAAGCGTTCCAATGATGTCAAAAGTCCTAGAGAGTACAGGGGCAGGATTGATAGGAACAATTGGGGCAGTGACATTAGCGCCAACTTTGGGCGTTGCACTCATTCCGGGGGTAATTATATTCGGCGGAGGATATTACGCAATTAAGTCTTTCTTTGAGAAGCATACTGGAAAAGGGAAGTGAAAACAATAAATGAAAAAAGAAAACTTATTCTATTCAGTCATAGTTTTGACAATCATTCTTGTTAGATTAAAAGTATTCTTGTTTCCAACACATGTGCAATTGTTTGGAGTAATAATCCACTATTTTTGGATTGGAGCAATATTTCTTGTTTTAGGCTATCTTGTTTCAAAAAGTTATTTTTATGTAAAATTGTTATTAATTTCAGTAGGATTAGGATTGTTTATTGATGAATTAGCCTTTATGATTTTAGGCGGAGGAAGTTTCCCACAATATTGGTCAATTTATTCTATACTTGGAGTAGTATGTCTTTTATTATTATCATATTTAACGAGAAAAGATTTGTGGCGTTTCTTAGAAAAAGCTAGATAATAAAAACGCCCCGACCGAACTACGACAGGGCGTAGGAGAATGAGACTTTTATTTTGTTGAGGTATATTTGAAATTCACATTGTGCTGTTCAGCAGGAAGTTGATACCCATCACATTCAAAGGGATATGCAAGTACGCCACTGGAAAAATTTGTGTCAGGACTGTAACATTTCCAGTAAAAGAACGAGCTTGGTTGAACCCAATGAAGATAGGGGTTTCCTTCTTTAACAGTCGGATTTATTGATGTATCTGATACTTTGAAACAAGATGCAACCATGGAGTGCTCACCTACACTGCCAGCATATCCAATCAATTCTCCGCGTTTTACCTTATATCCGAGAAGGGGCTCGCAAGCATCAATGTTCCCTTTTTCTACAGTCACACCATCACCAAACGCAAAGGCAAGGCGCCCTTTTGTTTGGACACCCTCTCCAGGATTTTCACTTTCACCACAATCTAAATTTTGATAATGTCCACGCAATAGTGGAGAGCTGTATAGGTGGTAAGTTTTAATAAGCATACCTGGCCAATCAGGACTGGCAGATTCAAAAACTAAAAATAGATCGTTCATTGGGGTATATTTTTGTTCGTCTGCTCCGATTCCATATTTGGCATTATTATTCTGAAAGCCTACGAATACCATATCAATAGGTGCAAGTAATGGTGTTCCATGTGCTAGTTCGAATTCCATCCCGCACTTACCTGAGTAAGTTGGATAATCTGGGTGAGCACCAAGTTTTGGGCCTAGTGTGATTATGTCTGGGTCAGCACCTGTGCCGTATAATTCTGTATGAGTATTGATACCATTCATATTCGGTGGTGGTGAAGTAATCGTAGATGCGCTTGTATTTGGCACAGGGATAGGTTCCGAGGAATAATTAATCAATGTGTCCAAGTTTGGTTTTATGTTAAAGATTTTTTCTAAAGGTTTACTTGGATTTACCATATAAAAGATGCCCATAACAAATATGAAAATTAAAACAAAAATTAAAACTATAAATCTCTTCCTCATAATAAACATCTAAATTGATTGTAAGTATTTATATTTTGATATTTGCCAAAACAAAAAACGCCCAGAATTAAGCCCCTCAATCTGCTCGTTCGAAGCTCGTAAATTGAAAAGATTTAGCGTGGCTCGAGATTTCGTAAACTCAATCTCGGGAGGACGCCACGTCCGAATCGGAGATATATTGGACCAAAATCATGGGACTCTTTTTATCTCTGACTTTTTACAATTTGTCGTTGATCTCTGGGATTTATAAATCTTGTCGAGAGGAGGGCGATGGCAATAATAGGTGACTACACTTTTTGTTGTTTGTAGACACCTATGTCTAAATATTGTCTACCTACCCACTACTTATAGATTATACTGATGTAGAGGGTAAGATTTATAAACCTTAGATTCATAGACAATTTATGGTTTATGTATATAAAAAAATAGTGGGAAAAAAACCCTACTACTACCTTAGAGCATCTGAAAGAAAAGGCAAGAAAGTGCTTTCAAAAGATATTGCTTATTTGGGAAACTCCATAGAAGAAGTAAGGAAATCGCTGGACAAAAAAGAGTTCAAGGATAAAATAAGAAAAGCATACAAAACAATTCATAGCTTTATTGAATCAAATCACTGGCTTGAAAAGGCAAAGGAGCTAAAGCTAAGAAAAGATGTTTTTCTGGGAGAAAAATTAGAAGAAATTGAAGCCTGCAAATTGCATTATAACTATGTTTTTAAAAAATTGGATGAAATCACAAAAAAGGAAATATTAAAGAATTTTGTTATAGAATTTGCCTTTAACACTGCCTCAATTGAGGGCAATACAATAAAATTAGAGCAGGCAAGAAATTTATTGGTGGATGGGTTGACTCCTGAAAATAAAACACTAAGAGAAATTTACGATCTTCAAAATTCAGAAAAAGTTTTTTTCCAATTGATAGATTTAAATGAGGAAATTACCCACGAATTTATAATAAAGGTTCATGATTCTCTTTTAGAAAATGTTGATGCAAGAAAAGGATACAGAACAACGGATGTTAGAGTCATAAGAAGTAATTTTGAAGCAACTCCTGCACCATATGTTAAAACTGACATGGGCTTGTTATTGAAATGGTATAACGAAAATAAAAATAAATTGTCTCCTTTAGTTTTAGCTACAATCTTTCACCATAAATTTGAGAAAATCCATCCATTTATGGACGGAAATGGAAGAACGGGAAGAATGTTGTTAAACTATATCTTGTTAAAAAACAATTATCCTGCATTAATAATCCATAAAAAGACAAGGGCTGATTATCTTTCAGCTTTAAGACAGGCGGATAAAAGTGATTTGACAAAATCCTCAAAAGAGGATTATTTTGATTTAGTCCAATTTGATGCAGAGGAGATGATAGATACTTATTGGAGTATTTTTCTATAGAGATTGTCGAGATGGGAGTGATGGATGGAAATTTAGATTATCTCCAATATTTTATTAAAAAATCAAGAAATTACATCCCTCTGCTGTACCAAATGTGCAGTACGCCCCGACCGAATAGATTGCACCTGTGGCATATCTTCGAGAGATGAAGCTTTTTTGTAAAGCTACATATCTTTCTTTATTTTTTCTATCTGTTTCTTTAATACCGGAATATCCCTCTTAATCGCATTCCATACAGCATCCATATCAATGCTAAAATATCCATGAGTTATAATATCTCTCATTCCAGCAATTTTCTTCCATTCAATCTCTTTATTCTTTAATTTAATGCTTTCAGGGAGATTCTTTACAGCTTCGCCGATTATCTCTATTTCTCTAATAATTGCATTCCTTCTTAATCGGCTTGAAAAAAGCTCGTCTTTGCTTATGTTGTGCGAAAATTCTTCTATTGCTTCAATGCTTTCTATAATGTCCAAAATAAAAAGCTTGGGATCTCTTCTCATATTATCTGCACCTCACTCTCTAAAATTTCATTTTTTAGATAGGGGTGTATGTAATTGTAGCTTACCAAGTCAACCTTTTTGTTTAAAATTTCTTCAAGTTCTATTTTTAGCCCTGAAATGTCTAACAAACTCATATTTTTTGAAGGCATTATTAAAATGTCAATATCGCTCTTTTTAGTAAAGTCTCCTCTCGCATAACTTCCAAATATTCCCGCTTTAGTAATTCCATTTTTTTTAAGAATTAAAATTATTTTTTGAATTAGTTTGTTTAGTGTTTTTTTTGTTGTTAATTTTGTATCCGCCAATTTTTCCATTTTACTTAACTCTTCTTCTGAAAGATTAACTCCCAGATATTTTCTTTTTTTGGATACTTTTCCAGCTTTTCTCACTGATAAAACTCTATAATAATATTTATTGCTATTTCGCCTTTTTATTTCTGTAAATGTCATAGAATATTGTGGGTCTACTTATATATAAATATTTCTATTGTAGACGTACAGTGAAGCTTAAAACTTGAATAATTTTTCGTAGTCTTTATGATTCATCCAATCAAGAATAACTGCAATAATCTGAATTTCTTTCGATGGTGTTAATACATAGAGCATTCTCCATGCATCTGGAAGATTATAAATCCAAAGGTTATCTATTCCATATTTTTGAATTAAAGATTTTGGAATAATATTCTTCTTCACATTTCTTCCTGAAAAGGCGTCTTCTTGCAATGTTTTAATCGCCCTCACCAACGCTTTTTTCACAGGATCTGCTGCATTAAGTCCGTTGAATGATTTCTCCAGACTTTCATCGAAAAATACAACCTTTTCCGGTTTCATAGTTTAATCTCAGGTCTATTTTTTATCTTTTCATAAAATTCAGGATTCCAGATGTAAACAACATATCCTTCTTTGTCATAAACTACTCTTAAATTACCTTCAAGATACTCCATTATGACTTGGAATGTCTGCCACATTACTTTTTTTGGTAGTTTATTGAACAGCTCGGTTTTTTTGTATTCTCCTGAATTATCTTTAATAAACCTTTCAACCATCAGAACTGTCTGAAGCGTTGGACTTCTTGCTATAGAATTGATTTCTCCATAAGACTTTTTGTTTTTTATTTCAGATTGCATAACAATATCAATTGATATTATTTTATAAATCTTGCGTTTCTCTCTTTTTAATTACTTAGTAGTAACACATAGAAAGATTTATAAATCCCAATTTCCAAGAAAAACCATGACAAAAAATACATTCCCTGTAAGCAAGGCAGTTCCTTTAATTGCAATTCCAGCAAATATCCCTCAAATAGGATTTCTTGGTGGAGACGAAGGAGAGGAAATAAATGATTCTATAAGAAAAGATTACAAGAAATTTGATGTTTTACAAGTTGGAAAATACAAAGACGGAATTATAAAAGGTTCAAATCCATTTTATGGTGTTGCTGTCCAAAACCGACTTCCTTCTAATTACAGAGTTGCGTCTCAAGCTGATGTTGAATCAGCAATGGGGGTGGGAGTTTTTGATTTTAGAGGAACTTATGAAGACACTGGATTAGTATTAAGGACAGAAGGCGAACCAAATTCATATTTAGCTAGACATTTAATGACACAGGTTAAAGGAAGAGGATTTAATAAAATGCCTGTAATGATTCCTCTTAATGGCTTAGAGCTTGTTGAAGATAAAAATTCAAATCATGGATTATCTTTCAAATTAAAAGAAAACGCTGAAGTAATTTATGCTCCAATTCTAAACAAGGGTGGAAATTTCAGCAATGAAGATATTGATGCTAAAACAGGACTTCCAAGCAAACTTGGAAATGGAAACAGAACTCTTTACACAAGAGATTCTGGTCTGTCTAGGTTGTGCCTCGGCGGGATCTTGAATCTTGGCTCCTATGACGATTATCTGGCTAACTCCAATGATAGCAGTCGGGTGGTTTTGGTTTCAACCGGCGAAGCCGGTTCGCAAAACTTTTTGAACGAGAGATTAGCAGAGCTTCAAACCGAAGAAGATGCTAGAATTGCAGAAATTAAATCTCTATATGCTCAGGCAAAAGAATTAGTGAAAGGAAAAAAGTAAAATGACAAAAACATTAGACCTTAACTGGCAAACGCAAGGAGTGACTCCAACTTTGATACAAGGTGCTGATGCAGAAAGACTTTACAAGTCGCTTCCAGAACAGGCAAGAAATGGAATGAGATATGATAAAGACTCTAAATTATTGATAGGTTCAAATTCTTTTTCAGCTGCAATTCTTGACACACAAGCTTTAGAGTATGGTGCAAGAGTTCCAAGTTTAGTAGATTTAAGTCGGCCTGAAGTCATGAGGATTGTCAAAGACAAGCATTATACTGATTCAAGAAACTTGGTTGTTAGGTCACAAACTGACCCAAATTATTCTAGAAATGATTCTTTGCTTAAGCAAATTTATGAACTTGCAGAGCAAAAAGAAGGAAGAATTACAATGCCTTTCATGATTGAAGGCTATACTTTTGTTGAAAATCCTGAAGATGACAAAGGATACGGATTGAAAATTGTTGCAAGATCAGATTTCAAAGTAATTCAAGATGAAAGATTTGACGGAAAACATGGTGGAAAATCTTTTTCAGAAGTTGATGAGCAGGGAATTCCTAATTTTGACAAAAAAGGAAATAGAAATTGGTATGCTAAGAATAAAGGTCTGTCTGGGTTGTACCTCGACAGTTACTTGTATCTTGACTCCTATGGCGATATTTTGGCTTACTCCAATGATGGCGGTCGGGTGGTTTTCCTTAAGTAAGCCGTGTGACGCAAATTTTTTTCTGTCATAGATAATAAACTATAATTAATCTTAAAAACATATTATTTCTTATAAATTTCCTAGCCATACTTTAACCCATGTTCCATGTCTTCCAGATATTTCAATATTAAATTAGAATTATATTCAGAAATATTTGAGAGTCCTGAGTGCTGTGTTTTTTCCTTCCATTTGAAGTATCTCTCTTTGTGGTTATATGGATCAATTTTCATGAATTGTTCTCCAGATCTTTGCTTTTATAAAGACCTCTACTATCTGATGTAGAGATTCTTTTTGACACACTGACTGTGTGTGCGATCCTTGGACTTTTTAAATATTGTCGAGATAGGAGTGATGGATGGAAATTTAGCTTATCTCCAATATTTTGTGAAAAAATCAAGAAATTACATCCCTCTTCTGTGCCAAACGTGCAGTACGCCCCGTCCGAGATTCGAACTCGGGTCACGGCCGTGAAAGGGCCGCATTCTTGGCCACTGAACTAACGGGGCTCAGAGGTAATACATCTCAAAAAGAAAAATGCTTTTTAAAGGTAACTAAGAGGTATTCTTCTAACAAAAACTTTAAAATACAAAAGCCTTGTTGTTGTCATGAAAAACAATGAATGTATAATATATATGATAACAAAAAGAGGAAGCACCCAGATATATCGCAAAGACAATGGAATATGGACGCAGACAAGTTCAAAAGGAATAGTTAGAAAGATGACTGCAGAGCAATTATTATCCCATCTATTGCCTGCACTTACCAAAGAATACAAAGGCAAAGTCACAATCAAAGTTGAAAGAAAAAAGGAATAAAGAATCAGCCTAATTTCCCCCAGCTTTCTCTGCTGTTTCTTCCCTAACCTCAATAGTCATGACTCTTACTCCAAAATAGCCAGAACATCTTGGGTTATTTGTCGGATCATAAGAACAGCCATGACACCCATTGCAATAGATATTATTAGAAGAAGCGGAACCATTTGTTAATTGATGCAAGCACCTCTCTTCAATGCCCATGGATATAACAATAAATCAGATTTTTAAATATTGATGTTCTTCACAACATAAGCCCCTTCTAATTCATAACCAATCTTCCTGTAATACTCTCTTACACCAACTCCAGAAATAACAGCCAGTTCTTTTATTCCATTTTCTTTTGTTATTTTCTCAGCCTCTTCCATAAGCCATTTTCCCAAACCTTGATGTTGTGAGGCCTCATTAGACTTGTTTCCAATCTTCAATGCCTGCCCATAAACATGAAGTTCTCTTACAATTGCTCTTTTTATTTTTCCTTCCTCAAAAATCCTCAGCCTCAAAAGCCCGAACAAAATATTATCTTTATTGACAACTTGCAGGAAAAACTCCCTCCCATCAGAAGCTTCATACTCTTTAATCTTCAATTTAATTTTCAAATTGACATTTTCATTGAATCCAATCTCCCTCATTCTTATCTCTTTGATTTTTTCTCCAGTTTTTCTCAAATTATCTTCAACATCTTTCCTCATATCCAGCTTCAAAGGCTCAAAAACCATTCTTTCTTTTGGAATCTCCCTCATAACTCTCATCACTCTGCAATATTCAGGAATAATTTTCATCATTTTATTTAACAAATCTCGAGTCTGTTCTTGTGAGTAAGGCTCATATCCAATTTCTTTGTATGTTTTTTCTAAAGGCGAATCCTGGACAATCTGGCAAGGATAAATTTTCAATTGATCAGGCCTGAATCTTTTGTCAGAAAAAACTTTCTTAAACAATTTCAAATCTTTTTCAGGATTACTGTAAGGCAGCCCAGGCATGATGTGATATCCTAACTTAAACCCAGCATTCTTCAAATTCTTTGTTGCATCTATAACATCTTTGATAGTATGGCCTCTGCTTGTTTTTCTATAAATCTTGTCATCTAAAATCTGAACTCCAATTTCAACTCTTGTACATCCAAACTCAAGCATTCTTTCTATTTCCTCTTTGGAACAATTATCCGGCCTATTTTCAATGCACATTGCAACACATCTGTGTTCAGCAGTTTCATTCCATTTTTTTGCCTCTTCCAAATCCTTAGCAACTCTTCCATTCAGAGCATCAAAACTTCTTTTTATTACATCATACTGATATTTAAGAGGATATTGCAAAAATGTCCCTCCAAGAATTATCAGCTCAATCTTGTCAGTTGGATGCCCCATTCTTTGCAAATTCTCAAGTCTCTTCTTAGTCTGTTCGTAAGGGTCATAATTCAGAGCCATTGCCCTCATTATTGCAGGGCTTTTATCAGTATAGCTTTGTGGAGTATAATCTCCGCCAGGACAATAAATACATGTTCCATGATTACACTTTCTAGGCTTGAGAACAACAGTTAATGGAGTGACTCCTGAAATAGTCCTTACTGGTTTTTTAGGATTTTCCTTGGGATATATTTTATTGTGCATGATAAAAGGCATAAAACATTATTTAAATTCGTTTGCATTTGTTAGTATAAGAAAAATGGAATCACAAAAAAAAGTCTGGGATAAAGTTGCTTTTCCTTGGAAAGATTTTAGGAAAAAACCAGTTGAAGAGGTTATTAATTTCTTAAGTTCAAAAAAAGGAAAAATACTAGATCTTGGATGTGGAAGTGGGAGAAACTTTGCAAAAATAGAGGGAGTGATCTACGGAGTCGATTTCTCTGAAAACATGTTGAAGTACGCAAAGTCTTTAGCTGAGGAAAGAGACATTAAAGTCATATTAACCAAATCTAGAGTTGAAAACCTTCCGTTCAAAGATAATTTTTTTGACGCAGCCATATTTGTTGCCACACTCCATTGCATCCCTAAAGAAAAGGAAAGAAAAAAAGCATTGCAGGAACTATACAGGGTTTTAAAAAAAGGAGAAGAAGCGATAATAACCGTCTGGGACAAAAACCAAAAAAAATTTAAGAGTCTGGGAAAAGAAGTCTTACTCCCTTGGGAGCAAAATGGAAAAGAATACAAAAGATACTATTATCTTTACGAAAAAGGAGAAATAAAAGATGTTGTTAAAAGCGTTGGCTTCAAGATAAAAAAAGTCATGGATTGGGAAAATCCCGAATTCTTTTATTCTAAAAAAAATATAATTCTTATAGTAAAAAAACCATAATCATTTAATCGCAGTCATAGCTATAAATGGCGGGCCCAATTTCAAAAATTCACGCCAGTAAAAAATAGATTTTTGAGATTGATCACTTACTGAAACTGCTTTCCATTCAAATTCTGAAAATCCCGCTTCCTTAAACGCCTTTTCATACGTTGAAGTCTTTAAAAAATAATTAATTATAGGCTCTGTTAATCCCTGTACTCTGTATACAACTTCTCCTCCCTCTTTACCACCATGCATTTCCTTTTCAAAACCATATTTATGAAATCTTATTCCGTCAAAAACATCCTTTGGATTATTGTTAAACCCAACAAACATTCCACCCTCTTTAAGATGAGAAGCTATTGCTCTACAATAGGCCACAGCTTCTTCTAAATTTTTTGGGTAGCTCAAAATATAAGCCCCAATAGCAATGTCTCTATCCTGGTTCCCAAAAAAATCTTGCATAAATGCCAAATGATAATCAATTTTTTCCTCATATCCTTTATTTCTTTCTCTAGCCAAGTCAATAAAATCGCGAGAAGAATCAACTGCAAGAACATGGCTTGCTCCTCTATCAACTGACACCCTAGCATAAATTCCGTCTCCGCATCCAGCATCGAAAATTCTTTTTCCAGTAATATCTCCTGCTAAAGTGAAAATAGTGTGCTTTTCCACATCTACCCTAAACGGGAGCTGTTTTGTTCCAGCATATTCCAGCGGGCTATATTTAACTTCTTCACCCATTGAAAGAAATAACTACTTTCATTTTTAAAGATTTATATAAAAATTATTGCATTTACTTAGTTTTTATTATCTTAAACATGTCAAAGAAACTTTTCTTTTCAAACTGGGTTATTTCTTTTTTCTTAATATCAATGATAACTTTTAATAAAGCCATTTTAGAAATGAACACTGTTCCGATTAAAGCAAGTTTTCCTTCTGATTTTTGCAAAGAAAAAAGCAATTTTTGGAGATTATTTTTTATTTTTTCTTTTTCCATCCTATCCAAAACCATATCTTCAACAGCTTGAAAATCTAAGTCAAATTTAAAATCTATTTTGTCTGGAATATTGGTCTCATTTCTTTCAGTCTCAACGAGTTTCATGTTATCTTCGCCGTAAAAGCTAAAAATTTTCTTTGTTTCTGGAACATAAAAATCAAAATGCTGTTTGAAATCTTTTCCTTCTTTGTCAATTACAAAAAACCCCGAGCAAAAAAATGCCTTAGGATTTTCTTTCATGAATTTCTTATATTCCTCAGATTCCTTTAACTTTTCAACATAAAATTGTATGTTCATAAAATCTTATAGAAATAACACTTTAAAAAAGTTTAGAATTAATTTTTAGCGCTGTCTACAGGGGCTTTTTTAACGACATCTTTATGATAAGTCCAATTAATTTTCCTGCCATCATATGTTCTCCAAGGACTAATCTCCAGATTTCTATCATTAATTCCACTAGCTTTTTGCTCTATAAAATCAACCACATCTCCAGGTTGAGCATGCTCATAGCTAATTTCCATTGCAACAGAGTCAATAGGTTGTGTTAAGGAAAGGTCATTAAGAATTTGCATAAATTTCTTCCTTCCATCTTTAGTAAACTCACCATTTTTAGTAAACGAAGGTAAAGGCTGCCATCCTCTCCAAAAAGCATGCCCTCCTCTTTCACTATATCCTAACCTCACATTATGCTCCATTCCCAATTCATCGACAGCGAGAGCCACGCTGGTATAAAGGTTATCTTGTACTGAGGAGAATTTTCCACTGAGAGAATCCCTAAAATAATTAAAATCTTTTGTTAGAGAGGTTAAATTAGTTGTTATAACAGATATTCCCGCAGAATTCTTTGATAATTCCTGCTCAAACCTTTCATGGCTTCTCACCGCAGAAATCTGAAAAGAAGAATCTCTAGTTTCGTTTGCTGCTAATTCATTTTCTAAATTAGATACCCTAGAATTTGTAGAATATAGTTTGCTATTAAGACGACTAATACTATCGTTTGCAACTCTTTGAGAAGAATCAAGATTTCTAGCAACTCCAACGAGGCTATCTTTCTCTCTCTTCAAGTCTAAATAGTTTGATCTTAAAACAGAAGTGCTATCATTTAAAGCAGAAATATTGTTTGTATTATCTTCTATTTTTTTACTAGAAGTGTTATTATTAACCCAACCTAAAACAAGTGCAGTTAGTCCAATAAAACCTGCAACACCTACACCAATCATTGAATACAAATATCTTTTACTGCATTTTTCTTCTGGAGAATCATCACTTGAAGGATTTCCACCTCCCCCGCCATCACGAACAGGATATCTATGCTTTCCCTCATCAAAATTAAACCCATCAAACACCATAATATCAATTCTCTTAGAACCTATTTAAGTATTTATGTCTTATTTTTTATATATTAGAAATATTACTTTCTCTGCTCAATCTCTTTTCTCAGTTTTTCAATAAAAGCATCAAGCTTAACATTCTCAACTTTCCCCTTGCTTCTTACTGCAATTGTTTTGTCTTTTTCTTCCTTATCTCCTGCAACAATTATGTAAGGAACCCTCATCATCTCAGCTTCTTTAACCTTTGAGGGAATTGTTGTTGATTCAAAATTAGAGTCAATCCTCAAGTTGGGGATAGCTTCTTTAATTTTTGTAAAAACACTCTCGCTGTATTTCAAATTTCTGTCTGTAAAATTTAACACACTAACTTGTATTGGAGCAAGCCAGGTTGGAAGCCTTCCATTTGTATGCTCTAAAAGTATCCCTATAAACCTTTCAACACTTCCGTAAATAACTCGATGCAGCATAACTGGTCTTTTTCTTGAATTGTCTTTATCAATATACTCAAGTTGGAATCTTTCCGGTAATGAAAAGTCCAGCTGTATCGTTGAGCATTGCCAAGTTCTGTTTAAAGAATCTTTAATATGCACATCTATCTTCGGCCCGTAAAATGCCCCATCACCTTTATTCAACTTAAATTTTATTTTTCTTTTTTTCAGGGAGTCTTCCAAAACTTTTTCAGCCTTGTCCCAAAGATTATCGCTACCTATTCTTTTTTCGGGCCTTGTTGAAAGCTCGTAATGATCTATCTTAATTCCAAATTTGTCATAGACTAAATTTATTAAATCAATCAACTTTACAACTTCATCCTCAAGCTGTTCTTCAGTGCAAAATACGTGCGCATCATCCTGTGTAAACTGGACGACTCTGAACAATCCTGCCAAAACTCCAGAAAGCTCGTGCCTGTGAACAATTCCAAACTCGCCCATTCTCAACGGAAGTTCTTTGTAACTCCTAGGAGTTGATTTGTATATTAAAATTCCCCCAGGGCAATTCATCGGCTTTACCAAAAAATCCCTGTTCTCATATTTTGTAACAAAATTATTCTCTTTATATTTGTCCCAATGTCCTGAAACTTGCCACAATTTTTTGTCCATTATCTGGGGAGTAGAAACTTCCTTGTATTCATGCTTTATCATAACTTCTCTCATGAAATTAATCAATTCATTTTTTATTATCAGCCCATTGTGGTGCCAAAAAGGCATTCCTGGAGCGACATCGCTGAATGAAAACAAATCCATCTGTCCTCCAACAATTCTGTGATCATTTTCCTTAAGTTTTGAAGTGTCAAGCTTTGCCTTAGTTATCTCTCTTAAAAGTTGATTAATATCAATCACTTTTTCCTTTTCTAAGGTAGCATGAACAACTGAGGTTTTATTTCCAAAGCTAGAAATTCCAATCTGCCTGCTTAACTCAGATAAAGGATGACCCTTAACTTTCAACTCAAACTCTTTGTAATATCCAAAAGGAGCTCGACTAACCTTAAACTCCTTAGATAAAACTTTCTCAGCTTCTATTAAAACATTAACAGCTGTCTCAGGATCAGAAATATCTTTAGATAAGTGGGCATAAGGATATAACACAATGTTCTTTGCCTTAACACTCTCAGCAATCTCTTTTATGTTCTTAACAAGCTCAGGAACAATGTTAACCCCATCCCCTTTTTCAACGGCACTAAGGACAACAAGGCACTCCTTAACTTCATGCTCTTTCTTGTCTTTTTCAGAAAGCTCCTCAACACTCTTCAACGCCTTTTTCAAAGCTTTAAATCTAATATAATCACAATGTAATAATAGGATTTTCATAGATAGCTTAAGAAGTGTTAGTTTAAAAAATTAATGAAACAAGTATGAAATTAAAATTCAAAAAACAAGATGTTGATTGGAGTGGATTTGACAGGTAACCATCCTTAAATTATGTTACTTTTCTTTAGGAGTTACAATTCGCAAGATTTAAATACTTCAATTTCACTCGAAATCATACAAATGTTTATATATGGTTTCATATTACCAAACTAATTTTTAAAATCAAATTAAAATTTACAGACAAAAAATGAAAAATTTAGCAAAAGTATTGACGGCAGGAATTGTTTTGACAGTCGGGACTATGGGTGGATCAGCTACAGCTCCTATAAATTCTACAAATCAAACACCCCAATATCAAAGTCAACTAGCTTCTTACACTGGAGATTTTTGTGAACTAAATTCTGATCTAGCTAGGTTAAAAGATAAATTTGCATATCAGCCTGGGAAAAAACAAGTAAATTTAGTAGATGAAATAGATTTGTTAGCAACATTGGCATTTGAAGAAGCAAAAGATTGTCCAAGAGATGAAAAAGCAGCAGTAATGTACACTGCAATAAACAGGCTCAAAGAAGGAAGAGGAAAAAGTTTGTTATATATTGTTTTGGAAGGAAATCAATATTCCTGTTTTAATAGTTACAATCCTAAAAAAGGCAAAAGAGTAGATATTGATAAAAACCATGTTGAAGAATGGAACGAGTGTGTTGAAGTGGCTTATGAAGTGTTAAATGGAAAATATTCTGACCCAACAAATGGTGCAACAAATTACTTTAACCCCAAAAAAGTAAATCCAGAATGGCAGACAGAATTAAAAAAAGTTCAGATGCCTGAAAAAACAGTGCATGAATTTTATAAAAATCCAACGGCCTAATTTAAATCAATCGAAGAGGATTGTGCTGACGAAAAAGCACTCTCAAAACAATTTCTCGCATTTGTCCAGCAGTCTCCTGAAGCACGCCTACATTCATCTACTTGGGACTGCGGACAATCATACCTATTCCCGCCATTATCATAACATTCATTGCAATGATCATCTGTGTCAAAACAAAATTCTCTATATGCCATACAGGCTTCGAAAGAAAAATAATTTCCAGAGATTTTCGGCTTCCATATAAATGTTATGACCCAAAGAATTGCCGCAAGAATAATTATTGCAGCAGCAATCTTGTATAACAAATTCCAATTAAAACTCTTCCCTTTTTTCACCATTATACATTTATACTTTTATAGTATTTAAATTTAATCCAGAAACTTCCCGACTAACTTTCTAGCAGATTCTCTTTTCTTTTGATGCTCTTTCAAGAAATTGTTTATTTTCTCGATTGTTATCTCTTTTAATTCGCCAGTCGTCAATTTTCCTGACCTATAATCCTGCTCAATCTTTTTAAGTTTTTTATCGTCTTCCTCAAACAAGAATTTCAAATACTGGAAAGAAACATCAATATCAAGATTTCCGCCAAGTTTTCTATGCTCTTCTAAAGTATCTCGTCCTCCTGAAAAAGCATATTTCTTAATCTTGTTTTCAACCTCTTTTTCTGAATCAGTTAAAGCAATGTATGAATTAGGATCAGAAGATGACATTTTTCCTCCTCCGAGTCCCGGAATAAAAATATTATATGTTGAACTTAATTGTATAAAAGGGGGTTTTATTCTCTGAGAAATATCTCTTGCAATTCTTAAATGTGGATCCTGGTCAATCCCAACAGGAACCAAGACCGGAACCTTTCCTTCAAACTCTGGAAGTTGAGGATGTAACATATCTGCTGCCTGCAACAAGGACGAAAGCATTTTTCCAGGGCTTATCTCCCCATAAACAGCCTTAAACTCATTAAAACTGGCATGTCTAGCCAATAAATTCTGCAATCTATAATAAGCTGAAGCTTTTTTTCCATCCTTGCTCCTATCGCTCTGAAAATAAAAATCACAATTCTTAGGGCTTAATCCTAAAGCAATGTAATTCAAAAGATAATCTTCAATTGCATTTTTTCTGCTATCTTCCAAACTCTGTCCTCGAGCATTGTAAGCTTCCAAATCTGCAACAGCAATGTATAATTTAGCTCCAAGTTTCTGGTAAAAAATAAACTGTCTGGCAATTGTCATGTGTCCAATATGAAATTTTCCTGTAGGCATTAGTCCAGTCATGACAACAAAGGGCTTTTTCGATTTCATGGCCTCAAGAATTTTCTGAATATCTCTGTGTCCAACCACAAGCTTTCTTCTAAACAAAATTTCATCATTAAAAACACTTGGAAGCTCTTTCAAAGGACTAACCCCAAACTCCTTTATCAATTTCTCATAATCAACACTACCCTGAACTTCCCAAGGTGTCACCTTATTTGTCATGTATAAATAAAATCCTCCAGTTTTTTAAAACTATGCAAAGCCCAATAATATTTATAAACAAGTCCTGACTAATTTTTAACATAGAAGGTGTAAAATGAAAAGAGTAATATTTTTTGTGGCATTATCATTAATGTTAATATCCAGCACCTCAGGAGAAATAATATTTACAGCTCAGCCAACCCCGATTTATAACCTCGGAGAGATAATAAAAGTACCATTAACAATAAAAACAACAAATGATGTTACAGGCGTTCTTGATGTCAATCTTATATGTAATGGAAAGGAAGTAAACTTCTTCAGGAATGGGGTGACCCTATCCACAGGAGAAGAGCAAAAATTCGAAACATCGCTGATTCTAAGAAAGAGTTTTATAGGTGACCTTGAAGGTGTCTGCTTGGTCAAAGCTACGCTAGAAAATGAATACTCTTTAACAAATAATTTCAAAATATCTTCTTTGATAAATTCCCAGGAAACATTTTCAACTCAAGAAATTTCTCCAGGAGATTCATTGACAATAACTGGAACAGCAACAAAAGAGAGTGGAACAAGTGTTGAAGGTTTTGTTCAGGCAGAGATTAAAGCTCCGAACTCAACGAACATTGACCCTGCTTTATTGTCACAAATAGCAACAGTGAATAACGGCGCTTTCACAATAAATTTAGCAACACAAAAAAATATGCCTGCAGGCGATTATGGACTAAAGTTAACTATATATGAAAGAGATTCTTCTAATGAAGTTACAAACCAGGAGATAAAAGAACTTTCTTTCAGTGTAAAACAAATTCCAACTAAGATAAACATAGTTCTTGACAAGCAAGAAGTTGATCCCAGTTCACAAATAAAAATTTCGCCAATACTTTATGACCAATCAGGGCTATACATTTCTTCTCCAATCGATGTTGAAATAAAAAATAGCAAAGGGAAAATTGTTGAAAGAGCACAGATAGAAAGTGGAGAGAACACAAATTTCTTGATTAATTCCAATGAACCGCCTTCAACTTTTACAATCACTGCAACTTACGATCAAATACAAAAGCAGGCAACATTTACTGTAAACCCGAAAGCAGATATAAGGATTCAGACAGAAAACGAAACAATAACATTGACAAATATCGGGAATGTTCCGTATTGTAACAAGACAATTCTCGTCAAAATAGGAAACAATCCATTAAACTTAAATCCGTGCCTTCAAGTTGATGAAGTACAAAAATATTCTTTAAGTGCCCCAAACGGAGAATATTCAATTGAGATAGATGCAGGCAATCAAAAAATATCTGGAAGCGCGGTTTTAACAGGAAGTGCCATAAACATAAAGGAAATATCTGGCGCTGTTTTAAGCAGGAAACCATTAATATGGATTTTTGTTGTTTTAATCTTCGGGCTAATGGCATTCACAGTGTATAAAAAAGGCTATAAGAAAAGTTTTGTTGGGGGTTATGTTGAAATTAAAAAAAAGTCTCCAGGAATAATATCATCTTCCAAATCATTATCACAAAAGCCCGTTCAACAATTTTCTTCCGCACAAAAATCCCAATATAAAGAATTTTCTTCAAAACCAACAATAGCTTCACTTGAATATGCCCCGCCACAACAAAAGCCATTGCAGAGATCAGAGCCAGTAAAAAACATTCCAAGTCCATTGCCATCAGGAGTAAGGAAAATTTCTCCTAACGAATCTTTATTGGAAAATGTCATGACATCAAATATAAGCAAAGCACAGCTTTCTCTTTCAATCCAAGGACAAAGCCAAACTGCCTGTATTGTTTGTTTAAAGGTAAGAAACTATAATGAAGGAAGATCCAATGGTGGTGTGAAAGAAACATTGTCTAAAGCAATTGAGACCGGAAAATCTGCAAGAGCAATGGTCTATGAAAATCAAGAAAACACTTTCTTTATTCTAGCTCCAATAAAAACAAAATCTATTAAGAATGATAAGGAAGGAATTGCACTAGCTCAAAAAGTAAAAGATATATTAAATTATCACAACAGGGTACAAAGACAAAAAATGAATTTCGGACTTTCGGTAAGCACTGGAAATATGATAATAAAACAAAATAAAGATATTTTTGAATTTGCTCCGCTTGGAGATGCAATGACCAAGGCCAGAAGGTTAGCGTCAATATCTAACGAAAGTGTTTTGCTGGATGATAAATTGAGGGCTCTTCTTGGAGGAGAGATAAAAACAGAGAGAGTTGTTGGAGAAGGGATTATAGGCCATTCAATAATGCAGATAAGAGACAGAGAAGAGACAGAGAAGAGCACGAAAAATTCTTGAAAAGGTTTACAGAAAGAAATAGATGATTACTTCTTTCTATCTATTTTCTTTTCATCTTTAGACTTTGCAATTTCTTTTTTCACAAATTCCTTAAGTTCATTTTTAGACAAGCTGTTTCTTCTTAACTTTACTTTTTCCATGAAGTTTGAAAATTTAAATCCTGCCTTGAACATTTTAAGGACAAGTCCGAGAAGGATTATCCCTATTCCAAAAAATAAAAATTTCAAGAAAACAGGATAGGATTGACTAAAGAAAACGCCAATAAATTGGGAAATGCTGCCTCCAAAGATGAAAAATAAAGCATTAATTTTCAAAACAACTAAAGATACAATTATCATAAAAGCCCCGACAATAAAAGGAACATTAGTTTTGTCATGGGTAAAAAGGAAGACCAGTCCAAGAAGAATCAAAGACGCGAGCATTGCAAAATAAAACTTGTTGTTCCAATAGTCATAAGCTTGTTTGGATGCCAAAAAAAATGGTATCTCTCCTTGTTTAAAGCAATCCCAAAATCCGCAAGAGTATTCTTTGTAATAAGACCGGTCAATAAAATTAGAAACGGTATTATTTATAACAGCTTGCTGACCTTGTGATGCAACATCACAAGATATTACGAAAACCTCACCGGCTTCCTGAAAAACATAGTCTGTGTTGTTTTGACAATAACTCTGTATAAAACTCAAGTTGTTTTGAATTGTTTCAAAGCCACCATAATTCTGATTAATTTGTTCACTGACAAGATTAGCTAAATTAGTTTTAATATTCTGATTTTCAAGCGAAGAAGATAATGTCAAGAGAATTCCTGTTGTCAAAAGTGCAATAAAGAACAAAACGGAAAAAAATACAAATAATACTCCTCTTATTAAGCCCATAAAATGAATAAAGAATTGAGATTTATAAATTTAAGGAAATTAATTTTTCACAGTTGAATCCTTTGGAATTAGCGAATCTACAACATAATCAATTATTTTATGATATTCCTTAATAACCTCTTTTCCTATCTCCGGCGTTACTTCTTTAAAATTCCATGTTGATAAATATTCTGGTTTTCCATCCATCTCGCATTCACCAATGCTGTCATTTGGGAAACGTTTCTTAAGATCAGTGCATGACTCTTCTGCAATATCATACTCTAGAGTATCCTTCTTAAAAGTAGTAGACAACTGTTCCCCAGGAAAACTATACCAATAAGAAAGTTCAACTTCATTTCCAGCGTAATTAAAACTTCGACTTTTTACAAGATAGTCTACACCCTGTTCAGACTCACCACTCTTTGCAAATTCCACATATCTACGCATTTTTTCTTCAGGAATAGTATTCGTACTTGAAGGACTTTGTCCCATCAAAAACAAAGAAAGCACTGGAATAGCTATTTTTTTGACAAGATTATTCATTAGATAGTTCGTTATCCACAGTTTTTAAAGATTTACGTAAAACACTAATCAAAATTTTCACAATTTCTACCCCATATTAATTGGGCCAGCTCTGCTAGCGGGACTCTTAAAATAAGCTTCTAAAGTTCCATGTAAAGAAGAAGCCAAATCGTCACATGCATCTCTAGATTTTGATAACTCAATCATAAGCCTATAAACAACTTCAGTTTCAGGATTGTTAAATTCAAGACAGCCATAATCATGGGTATGTTTCTCCTTACAATTAAGGCGATGCGATATTGAACTATTATCTTTAAAAGAAAATAAATTTGCTATTTCCTTGATAGCCTCGTCACTCAATTCTTTTTCTTTAAGATATTTATCTCTAAACTGAGCAAATTCCGTTTCTGACACATTATGTATTCTTAAACGTGATTCTATCATAAAAAAATTATCAATTTCTGCTTTATAAGTATTATTGTAAAACACTATCACATCCTTTCCAAAGCCTTTATCCTGTCTTCAAGTGGAGGATGTGTGCTTCCCAAATTTCTAAAAGGATTTGCAAAAAACAAAGGAGCAACAGCTTTGCTAACTTTCTTCTCAGGAGGAACATTATCTTTTTGTATTTTTTTCAATGCTCCAATCAAACCTTGGGGGTGCCTTGTAAAAGCAACAGAAGTTGCATCAGCACTGTATTCTCTCTTTCTAGAAATTGCAAATTGCACAAGCTGCACAATTATTGGGGCTAAGATTGCAAGAGCAATCCCAATAATAAGAAAGATAACATTGCCTTTGTTGTCACTATCGCTACTCTTAAACCACAGGCTTCTTAAAAATATTTCAGATATAATTGCAATCATCCCAACCATGACAGCTGCAAGAGTCATATATCTTATATCGTAATTTGCAACATGACCTAACTCGTGAGCCAAAACTCCTTCAAGTTCTTTCTTGTCAAGTTTTTCCAAAGCTCCTGTCGTAACACAAATAACTGCCTTTTGAGGATTTCTCCCAGAAGCAAAAGCATTAATCATTGGAGAATCCATAATATAAAGCCTAGGCATCGGCAGTCCTGAAGCTAAAGTCAATCCCTCAACAAGATCATAGTATTGTTTATACTGAGTTCTCGAAGCCTCTTTAGCGCGAACACTTGCCAAAGCAATCTTGTCAGAGTTATAATAACTGATTAAGATGTAAAGTATAGAGATTATTATTGACAGAATCATGATTACAAAAAAATATGAAGGATCAGTTGCCATGGAAATAACATATCCTAAAATAAGAAAAACAATAAATATGCAGAATATAAGAAAGATAGATTTCCATTTGTTTTTAGCAATTTGATCACGAAAGTCTATTCTTTTTGGTTCAACCATTGTGGAATATAGAATAAAAAAGAGTTTTTAAGGTTTAAGAAAAGATTACTCAGCTAATTTATGGAGTTTTTTTAAGCTTAGATTGATAATTTCTAATTTCTCTAAGCAACCTATCCACAACTCCAGATTCTGGACGATTATAATTAATGCATTTGTAACCATGAGCATGGGCTTCATCACAAGGAATATAACCAATACGAGAATCAACTTCTGGAGTGCCAGATAATCCAAATGCAGATCCAACAGCCTTTAAATCTTCATCATTTAAAACTTCTCCATCAAGATGCTTTGTCTTAAATCTGCTATTAAAAGTATCCGGATCCATTCTTGTTATAGGAAGACTTGGCTTTGCCATCTAAAAAGTATTAGAAATTTATATTTAAAATTTTATGACTACTCTGAAGAACATTAATAAGCATTTGTGTATTAAAAGACTCATGAAAAGAAAACCAAATATAAAAGTGATAATGTACTCTATAATTGCCCTAGGGTTTTTAGCATTAACTTTCCTTGTTGACTGGATGTTTATAATTGGGGCAATAATATTAATGTATCTTAATCAAAGAGAATTGAAGAAAAAATAATAAAAATTTCACCCAAAATCAACTTTAACAACTTTCTTCTCAGATTCTGTAATCTGTAAATATTCCTTTTGTTTTCTTCCATAAAGCCCTGCAAAGAAACTGCCTGGGAAAGTTGTGCAAATATTGTTGTATGAAAGTATAGAGTCATTGTAAAACTGTCTTGAATAAGCAATTTTATCTTCAGTGGTTGTAAGCTCGCCTTGAAGCTGCAAGAAATTTGTATTAGCCTTCAAGTCAGGATAGTTTTCAGCAATTGCAAAAAGCTTTCCTAAAAATCCTTCAAGTTTATCGTTAGCCTTTATCCTAGAAGGCAAATCTCCAGAAACCAAAGCCTTTCTGGCATCTGTAACTGCTTTTATTGCAGCCTTTTCATGCTTCATATACCCTTTAACACTTTCAACAAGATTAGGTATTAAATCAGCTCTTCTTTTAAGCTGAACATCTATTTGAGATAATGAATTGTCTATTCTATTTGAAAGAACTGCAAATCTGTTGTAATAGGATATAAATACGATTATCAAAATCGCTGCAACCGCAATTAATATCCATAATAACAACATAAAAAGAAAAACAAAATGCAGTTTATAAAATTATCGAATATCGTAAAAATTTAAAAACATCCTTCCATAATTATACTCATGGTAAAAGTAGACAAACCAAGATGTATTTCTTGCGGGAACTGCATGTCTGTTTGCCCGGAAGTTTTTGAAATGGCAAAAGACGGAAAATCTCAGGTAAAGAAAGGAAAAGAAAAATCAACGCTTCCTTGCGTTGCCAAGGCAATTGCAGAATGCCCAACTCAGTGCATAAGTAAGTAACAATAATCTTTAAATATATTGGAAGATTCTGTTTAGTATGCCCATGAGTAAAGAGTTGGCAAGATTGGTTGGCCATCGTTATGGTGGAGGAAATTGTATTGATTATTCTGAAAGGTACATAAATGGAAGAAGAATTGATGACAGAGATCTTGTGGAATTTGCCAAATCCGGCAATTATCATGGCCCAACGCTAGCAGGAATATTAACAGATATAGATCAAGATCTTGCCAGATTAACAAGAAGACAAAAAGACAGAAAAAAAAGAAAGAATAAATAATCCCATCAAAACCTTTATTAATTGCTTTTCTTTTTATAGGTTATGAAAGAAAAAGGGGATGAAATAGACTTTGTAAAGTGGTTTTCTGAGATGGGCAAAAACTCTGGGAAAATTGCAGGAGGAAAAGGAGCGAACTTGTCCGAAATTTATAATCTTAAAGTTCCTGTGCCTCCAGGATTTGTCATCACAGCCCAAGCATATGATTATTTTATAAGAAAAGCAGGATTGGACAACAAGATAAAACTTCTCCTATCTTCAATAAGTTATGAGAACACAAAACAGCTGGATGAGGTGACTCACCAGATTAGAACTTTAATTACTAATGCTGAAATGCCTGAAGAGATGGAAAAAGATATTTTAGAAGCATATGATATTTTAAGTTTCAAAGATTCAGGAATATCTTCCGGCCCAATTCATAATATTCTTAAAAATGCAGCAGAGCCAGCTTTCGTCGCAGTAAGAAGCTCGGCAACAACAGAAGATTTAGCGGAGGCAAGCTTCGCTGGACAGCAGGACTCTTATATGAATGTCAAGGGAAAAACAGATTTGGTAATACATGTAAAAAAATGCTTCGCATCGCTGTTCACATCAAGAGCAACATACTACAGAATAAAAAAAGGATTCAAACATGAGCAGGCAAGTTTGGCAGTGGTCGTCCAAAAAATGGTAGACTCTGACAAATCAGGTGTCATTTTTTCAAAAGATCCTTCTTACAAAAATGATCATGTGATTGTAGAGGCTGTTTTTGGCCTTGGAGAAGGAATTGTTTCAGGAGCAGTAACGCCAGATACATACTTAGTCTCTCCAGAAATGAAAATAGTTGACAAAAAAGTTGCAATAAAAAGAACAGCTTACACGAGAGATTCTTCAGGAAGTGAAGAAATTGTAAAATTAAAAGAGGAAAAATCAAAATCCCAAGTTTTGAAAGATCATGAAATAATAAAGCTTGCAAATATTGCAAAAAATCTTGAAGAACACTACAAAAAACCGCAAGATATTGAATTCGCGATAGAAGGAGATGAAATTTTTATTGTCCAGACAAGGCCAATAACAACAATTGAAAAGCGTATTGAAAACAGGCAGGAAATTAAAGGAGAAGAAATACTCAAAGGACAAGGGGCTTCTCCAGGAATCGGCACGGGAGTTGTAAAGATAGTCCATAATTTGCAGGATCTTGAAAAAATAAAGAAAGGAGATGTTCTAGTTACAAAAATGACAAATCCGGACATGGTTGTTGCAATGCAGAAATCAGCTGCAATAGTAACTGACGAGGGAGGTTTAACAGCTCATGCAGCAATTGTCTCAAGAGAGATGGGAATCCCTGCGGTTGTAGGGACCCAAGAAGCAACCCACAAACTAAAAGACGGAGATTTGATAACAGTTGATGGTTACACTGGAAAAGTCTACAAAGGGAAAGTTGGTGAGTCTCATGCCCAAGAAATTCTCCCAGTAACAGCAAAAACTCATACAAAAATAAAAGTGATTGTTGATTTGCCACACTTCGCAGAGAGAGCTGCAAAAACGGGAATAAAAAAAGTTGGATTGACAAGAATGGAAGGAATCATTGCAGAATCAGGAAAACACCCGGAATATTTCTTAAAAAAAGGCAACATGAAAGATTATGAAGAAATAATATACAACGGAGTTCGTGGAATTGCAAAATACTTTGATGAGATTGTTGTAAGGACTTCAGATATAAGGACAGATGAATACCAACATCTTGAAGGCGCGCCACAACAAGTCGAAGCAAATCCAATGTTGGGAATGCATGGAATAAGATATAGTCTGAAAAATCTCCCAATATTGAAAGCAGAACTTAATGCTTTGAAAAGAGTTGCAAAAGAAGGAAAAAGGATAGGAGTATTGATGCCACAAGTCATCATGGTTGAAGAAGTGCAAAGGGTTAAAGAAATCTTAAAAGAAATAAATTTCCACGAAGCTAGAATAGGCGTCATGATTGAAACTCCTGCCGCCGTCCAGATAATAAGGGACCTCTGTGAAGAAGGTATAGATTTCATCTCATTTGGAACAAATGACCTAACTCAGTATATCTTGGCCATTGACCGAGGAAATGAAGAAGTGCAATACCTTTACAATGAAATGCATCCTGCAGTCCTTTACCAATTGGAATATGTAATAAGGGTCTGCAAAAAAAACAACGTTGAATCCAGCATCTGCGGTCAAGCAGGAAGTAGAAAAGAAATGGTGAAATTCTTGATTGAAAAAGGAATAGACAGCATAACGGTCAACGCTGACAAAGCTGCAGAGATTGCAGAAGTTATTGCAGAAACTGAAAAATCGCTTGTTGCTGGAACAGACAAAGAACCCAGACAGTATCAGCCAGAACACAAAAATGAAAAGCAAAAAAACGAAGAAAGAATAAAAAAAGATATTGAGGCCATAGAAGAAGAAAAAGAAGAATATCTGGAAGAACACCCAGGAGAAAAAGGTTCTGATAAAGATTGATAATATAAATTTAAGAAAATTTATAAACACATTATCCTTCTATAAATTATGGTAAAAAAGGAGCACCACAAGCAGAAATCTCATCATGTAGAACATAAAACTCATCACGTGGAACATCACCAAGCCCACCACCATGACACCAATCACGCTGTCCATCATCAAGAGCATCATCCACAACATCATAAAGAACATCACCAAGCTCCTGTAACAATAAACATGCCTGCTCCAAAAGAAACAGGAACTAACAGTATTCTTCTAGAGAATTTTGTTTCACTTCAACGAGTTATGACAAACCTTGCAGTAAAGCTTGATGACCTTTCATCTCAAATATCAAAGTTGTTGGAGTTGTTTGAAATATCTGCAAAAGCTCTCGCAGAAAAAGATTTTGACGTAGAGAAAGACAATAAAGAAATTTTAGAAAGGCTTAATGGATTAGTGGATCAAAATAAAATTTTAGCCAGAGGGATGGCATTAATGCACGAAAGAATCCCAAGAGAACAACAGCAATATTATACACCTCAACCCCAAGCCCCTTATCAACAACCAGCACCCCAGCCAACACAGCAGTATATGCCCAGCTTATCTCTAATCAGAGACATGGGTGAACCAACTCAACAAAATCAAATGCCAATGCAACAAACAATTAATGAAGAAATTGAATCACCTTCTTCTCCATCTCAATCTTCTCAGCAAAAGCTGCCTTTTGAATCACCTCTATAAAATGGAAGAAGAATCTATTCCACAACTAACATCCAGCCTCTCACACACACCACAGGATTTTAGAAAATATTTTTTATTATTATTCACAAAAGAATTAATAAAACACACAAAGGTCGAAGAATTCTTCACCCTGAATCACGTTATAAAAAAGAAAAACAAAGAAATTGAAGAAATAGAAAACTTAAAAAAAGAAATTGAAGAAGCAGAAAAAGAAAAAATAAAATCTGGGATATTTAAGCCTCAAAGAGCTCCAGTAAAAACTTACACAGCAATGCAACTTCCCCCACAAAAGCAGGAAGAAAAATTTATGCCGAGCTTGATGCATGTTGAAAAACCATTAATAAAGCAATACACACAATCTCTTGCAGAACCTCAGCAAGTTCAAATTCCCCTCCAACAGCCACAGATACAGCAAAGAGTTCCAATGCCTCGAGCTCCGCCACAACTAATAATTCCAGAATATCCGTTACCTTCAACTGTCCAATATTTAAGACCCTATCCTACAAATATGCAGATAGATTTAGGAAAACTGAACATATTAGTCAACGATCAGAATGTGAGAGCAATAGAGTGCAATGGCCCTGAAGAGCCGATAGTTGTTAGAGGAAATATGGGTGCAAAAAATACGAATATTATACTGAATGAAGAAGAAGTAAGCGAAGTCTTGAAACATTTTTCAGAAACATCCAGAATACCAATAAGCGAGGGTATTTTCAAAATAGTTGTTGGAAAATTGATTCTTTCAGCGATTGTATCTGAAGTTGTTGGAAGCAAGTTCATAATAAGAAAAATGGCCCCACCTTCTCCTTTTGGAATGCCTGGAATTTAATCAAGATTTGAGTAATTTTCTTACTAAATTTCTGCCCTTGTTTCTAACAGGGACAAGATCGTGGCTGGTAGTAGATTTCCACTTTCTGTAAATCTTTACATGTAATCTTTTTAAAACTTCATCCCTATCAACTTCCTTTCCTAAAATAATTCCTTTATAATGTGCAGAAATGGAAAGAGGATTAGAAGTTAATTTTATAGATATAGAGTCAACACTTCCAGTATAATCTCCCCTAAAAGAATCTATTACCTCTTCAGTATAACGAAGGTTTACTCCCCAATAGCCAACTTTGTTAGCCAATCCAACCATCTCATCAAAAGAAAGTTTTTTACTCATAAAAAATTCTAATCAAAAACCTTTATAATCATTATTATAATATAGAATACATGAAAACAATCACAAAACAAAAACTTGAAAAATATTTTGCATTGACATCAAAAGCACTCGAGGAAGTAAAAAAATCAATAATAAACAGAAAGGAAAAAGAGGCTAAAGAAATAATTGACATGGTTTCAAATTATCTTTCAGATGCAAAACATTTTGAGAAAAAAGGAGATTTTGTAAATGCTTTTGGTGCATTAAATTATGCACACGGCTGGCTTGACTCTGGAGTAAGATTAGATATATTTGATGTTAAGGATAATAAACTATTTACAATAAAATAATTATTTATCTGTTCTGTTTCTTCCAAAACTAAGTGCAGGTCTCACGACGCAATCAATAACTGCTAAAGATAACTTTTCTAAATATCCCCCAGAATCACTTGTTGGCAAAAAACCAGAAACATGATGATAACCTTGTTCAGGATCAGAAACAAAGCCGGCTCCTCTCATTCTTCTCTTGTGTTTTTTTATTCTTGCCCTAAGATTTTCAGGCAACACTTCCCTATAATATTGAGAATTTTTCAAAGAAGCTAAATAATGCTCAAAATCTCTTTCAGAACCTCTAGGGGGAATTATAGTAACGTCAAGTTTATCTTCAATGCCAGAACCTTTCTTAAGATCAATTACAAAACTGAAATCTTTGTAGTCAACTTTCTCTGGCATGTTTGAATCAATCTTAATAGTCTCTCCGAGACCATAAGTAGACCTGAAATAATAAACAACTCTCTCTGCTACATCCTTTGATTCTACCATTAATTTTCAATAAAAACCCACTTAAAAACGATTGTTATACTGCATCATATATAAAGGTTTAAATAAATATATTCCCATTTTCAATTATGAAAAAGTTGGTTGTCATAAGCCTTGGAGGAAGCATAATAATCCCAGATGATGTTGACAAAGAATTTCTAGAAAAATTCAAAAAAATTGTATTAAAAAACACAAACAAATGCAAATTTATAATAGTTTGTGGGGGAGGAAGCTTGGCCAGAAAATACATTGCTGCTTTAAAAGACAAACCTCAAATAATCCAAGGAATAGCTGGAATCTCGGCAACAAGAAACAATGCAAAATTTATGTCTTTATTCTTTGGCCAGGATCCTGAAAAAGAAATTCCAAAAAAATTTAACGAAGTCAAAGAGCTGATAAAAAAACAAGATGTTGTGTTTTGTGGGGGCCTAGAATTAAAGCCACATCAAACAACAGACACAAATGCTGCAGATCTCGCAATTGCATTCAAAGTTCCTTTCATAAATTTGACAAATGTCCAAGGCCTTTACGACAAAAACCCAAGAAAAAATAAAGATGCAAAATTCATTCCTCAAATAAGTTGGAAAGAATTTCATAAAATAGCAAACTCAATAAAATTCAAGCCAGGCCAGCATTTTGTTTTAGACCAGGAAGCCTCAGAGATAATAATGAAGCATAAAATTACAACCTATATTCTTGGAAAAAACGCAAAAAACCTTGAAAACTTCCTCAAAAGAAAAAGCTTCAAAGGAACAGTTATTGAGGGATAGATTTTTTATTTTTTAAAAATAAAAAGAATCCAAATAAACCAGCAACAAACAAAATAATTCCTGCAATTGAGTTTTTACTTGATAAATTCCCTATCGCATTACCAGTTAAACTTAATGAAAATAGATAAACCGCGAGAATTAAGGAAACACCAGCAAAAGAAGAGAGTAATTTTTGCCCCAAGTCTTTTCCGCCTTTTTTAAGATAGACTCTTTTTAGATCGATTCCTTCAATTCCTTTTGTTTTAAATTCTCGATAATAAAATCTAACAGGAATACCATATTTTCCAGTTATTGTTTCTGTATAAAATTTCATCTTTTCTTCTATTACACTAGATGGTAGATGTTCACTGAGCTCAATATTAACACTCAAAATATCTTGGGGTTTACCAAAAGACACTTTAACCCTTTGACTATATGTCTTATTATACTGAGAATTAGCAGTTCCTAGAGCAGGGATAAATTCAAGAGTATATTTATCTCCTTTTGTAACTCCACTTTTATTAGAAGATTGTGCCCATGAACTAGGATTCTCTCCCCCAGTTGCACTAATTCTTCTTCTCTTGTTACTCTTGATAGTTGCATTATCTCCATCAGAAGAAAAAAATCCCTGAAATCCTTTTTTGAGAATATCCATTAAATCATCATAGGTGTCTCTCCCATCTCGAGATGGTTGATGATAAACCCAAGGTGCATCAGCAGTAACGCCATGCAACGCAATTAGAGGTTTTATTATTATATTTTTACCATCATTTGAAATGTTCAAACATCTCCATCTATCTTTAGCCCCAGCACCCAGATAATAAGGCTTCTTATTTAATCTAACAGGTTCATTTTCCATTAAAGTAAAAGAGTAGGAATCATCTCTAGAGCTTTGATATAATCTAGGATATTGCCTTATCAATTCTGTCAATCTAAAATCAGAAAGTTTAGGATTATATAATCCCTCTGTTTTAAGATCACTTGTGCCATAAAATCTTTCAAGATATTTATTAACTTTTTCATCAGTTATCCCTTCTGCTTCATCAAAAGGAATCTTGAAAACTACCCTTGTACCTCTTTTTGTCTTAAAAATCTTTTTTCTCATTTTAATAATAAGTCAACCTTCAAATATTACTCATAACAATTTGAACATCATTCCAGCCTATTTATCTCTCTCATTTAATGCCTTCTGAAATTCTCTTCTAATCTCATTTATCTTTTTTTCATTAAGCTTGACAAGAATTGACTTGCATTTTACAAAAAAACCAGGGGTGTTCTTTATCATATTCTTATATTGTTCATCTGGAACTGTCCTATCAACATAATATTGAGAGTCTATCCTTGCTTTCAAAGAATCTTCTGCAAATTCTAAATCTTCTTCGCTAAAAAATTCTCCAAGAAACCTTTTTGCAAATTCTATTGTACAAGAATGAATCTCACATTTGATCCCAATTTTTGTTAAAATAGAATAAAGTGAAAAATAAATGGAGTAGTATGCAATTGAGATTTTCCAGTCTTTTATGACATTCAGTCTAATCGACTCAAGTGATTCTTCAGCTTTTTTAAGATATGCTTCTGCAAGGCTGGAGTTTGGTTCTATTAATCTTAAACCTTCTTTCTTTCTGACACACCATTTTATTTTATCCATTTTTAAGCATCATTTGAACAAACAACTCTACATTTAAAAAAACTATATGGTTTTCAGCTATTTCTTTTAAAAGAATATCTCGATTCACATTTTTCTCAAATGTTTTTAAAGGATAACATTTTATGCTAATTTCAATTCCCAGGTTTCTTGAAACTTTCTTAATCTCTTCTTTTTTATAATTGCCCGCAATAAAAAGATCTAAATCAGATTCTTTGTCAGATGTTCCTTTTGCATAACTCCCAAAAATAATGCCGATCCCTTCAACAAAAGGAATTATCTTTTCCACAACTTCTTTCACTAAAAGATTCCTTTCCATAAATGCTATTGATTTATATTGCTCCACAAATGTAAGATATCTCCTGCTTAATTCGTTTACTTTCAGAGAATATAATTTTATTTTCCCCCTAGTTTTTGATTCAGCAATTCCTTTATTCTCTAAATCCTCAAGAATAAGCTGAGCGGTCCTTGGACTTATTTTGAGCAGTCTTCCAACATCCCTTATGTAATATTCTCTGTCAAAACCATTAGTAAATAAAGAAAGGACATGCAAATTATTCTCTGTTATGTTTATTTTATTATACATATGTATTATTTATAATACATCAGCTATTTAAATGTTTTTATTCCTATTCACATATTCACCATAACAGCATTGACATCCAACATACTCGTTACGTTGTCATTATTAACATCTAAATGTCTGTAATTATTCCAATCAACATTCCCAGAATTTCTCCCCTGCCATCTTATGACTAAAACCAAATCAATGACATTTACTTTTCCATCGGAGTTTACGTCGGGGGAGTTAAAAGTAGCTCCAGAGACAAATTCATAAGCTCCAATGTCAGGAGCTAAGCCACTCCAGTGTCTGCAATTTGTGAGAGATGTCCCGCCATTGCTGTCAGATAATGCGCAATGAAATCCTGGAATGAAAGTTCCTGCATCAATTCCTGGACTAATACTTTGAAGATGATAGTCATAATTATTCGGGTTGTAAAACAGCGGGTTGGAGCCGATGGAATATTGGCCGTTGTTTGAGCTTTGCGTTTGCCAATAATTGCGCCAGCCGGCCAAATCGTAGATTAGGCCATTCCAGCAAAAATACCAGCTATCTGTCGGGTGGTAAAAGAGATTGTTGTTCTCCTGGAAGTTCGTTATCGCATCTGTGCCACGGTTGTTGAAAGTCCGGGCATAAGTTCCCGCGGTATCACATCCGCCGGTTCCCCCGTAATAAAAAACATTGTTGAATATTTTTGTATTGAGGCCTTGGCCTTCAAAATACTCAATTCCCTGCCCAATGCCAATCACCGTATTGTGGTAATAGCTCAGGTTAGTTGCAAGGGAGCTTCCAGGCTGTTGCATCCTGCCCAATCCTTGCGAGTTAAAATTGTAAATAAGGTTGTCGTGCACATCGATGTTGGTAGGGTCGCGATAAAAATGCATCCCGATATCAACATCATGAATCACATTGCCGTATATCTGGATCCCATTCAAAGGGGCGGATTTCAGGAAAATCCCAGCAGACGCATTGTATATGTGATTATACCTTATGATGCAGTCAACGCAAGGGTACATGTGGATTCCGTTTCCGTTATTTAACGTGCGCCCCTCGTTGTCGTGGATTGTGTTGTTTTCGATTATAATCAAAGTCCTAACCGAGAAATCGTAAAGCACAATACCGCCGGTATTGTCGGTAAGGTCGGATCCAATGTAATTGTTATGGATGTCGTTATTCCTAATGATTATTCCCGTTGATGCGCCCGGAATCACGACCCCGCCCTGCCTTCCCTCGATCAGTTCAAGTGAGTCGAAAATCAGGTAACTATAGCCTCCAACAAAAACCGGCGAATGGCTGATGTCGCCTTTTATTATCGGCCTTTTGCTGTCCAAAGGGTATCCCTTGAAGGTGATTGGATTTGCGGCGGTTCCGTCCCGGATTGGAAGGATTCCATCAGAGTTTGGATTGTAATACACACCTTCCCGGATGTATACGAGGTCGCCGGGCATTGCCGCTTGAACGCCCCTTGTTGTTGTGCAAAATGGTTGTGTTAAAGAAGTTCCAGCATTAGAATCACTGCAAGCTCCACCAATAGAATTAACATCAACATAATAGTTTGCCGCACTCACAACTCCCCCAAGCCAAAGTAGCAATAAAATCAAAAATATCTTCACTCTTTTCATTTTAACGAAAAATCAAAGTTGTTTACGTTTAAAAGTTTATCGTCAATCAAGTTTATAAAATATCATAACTTTATTACATCATGCCCACAATACTTATCCACGAAAACACTTTTGAGAAAGCAAGGAATGCAATAAAAAAGCACTTACAAAGCAAAGATAAAAACAATTCTATAATTTTCTCAAGTGACGATGAAGATGTTTCAAGAAAAATTCTTGAAAAGGAAAAGATAAATGTTCTTTTAATAAACCAAAAAGGAAGAAAAGACTTTCAAAAACAAAGAAACTCTGGCTTGGACAATGTCATGGCAAAAGAGGCAAAAAAATCAAATGTTGTTATAGGAATAAATCTTGATGAAATTCTAAATTCAAGAGACAGAGAAAAAATAGAGATATTTGCAAGAATAAGGCAAAACATAGAGTTATGCAAAAAAAACAGATTGAAAATGGTATTTGTAAGCAAAGAGAAAAAAGATCTCTATGACCTAAAATCCCTAGCTTTGGTCCTTGGAATGCCTACCTGGATGACTAGTTCCTTAACACTAGAACTTTTGACTGATTAACTACTCTTCTTTATTGACAAATTTCAATAGATCCATATTTGTGTAAATTTTAACCTTACTTTGTTCCTTAAAATGAGCATCATGAGTCCAGATACCTTTTGCACCAGTCGCTGAAGATAGTGCTAAATAAGGGACATCATTATAGTCCTTAATTTCCTTTTCAAACTTTTTAATAAATTCTTTATACTCTAATTCTGGAATAATCTTGATATTTTCAAAAATAAAAGACAACAGTGTTTTAAATTCTTCAGTGTGGATTTTAGCTTTTTTTATAATATAGTCTTTATGCTTATCAATCTCGCTAAAAACATAAGAAGGGGCAATAAATTCAAATTTTTTATTTAGTAATATTTCTCTTGTTGTGCTGTCTTTTAACAAAGCAGCAACAATCCTATTGCTGTCTATTACAATTTTCATTTAATGCCATGTCTTTTGACTATTCCTGCATTTATCTTTCTGCCTATTTCCAAAACATCTTTTTCAGTCAATTCGCTTTTAGAAAGAATTTTATTCATTAGTTCTAATTTTCTTGCTTGATCCCAAATTGCTTGCCTTGCTATCTCACTCCATTTTATTTGCTTGTGCTTTCTCATTAGTTCATGCAATTCTTTTGGTATAGCTAAAGTCATGTTTGTCATATTAAGTAAAATAAGTAATTATCCTTATTTAAACTTTTCGGATAATATAAAATGTACATATTTACTCTAAGAAGTAAAATTTTCCAAAACAAAACTTTTTAACCCCTTTACACCTTCTATAAAAATGGACATAAACAAGTTAATAGACTCTCTAAGCCCTAATGAAAGGAAAATACTGCCCCATATTGGAGAGAGAAATATAAGCGAAATAGCAAAAAAATCAAACCTAGACAAAACTTCTGTAACAAGATCTTTAGAATATTTAAAAAACAAAGGCATTCTAAACATAAGCTACGAAAAGAAAAAAATAATAGAAATAGGGGTAAATGGAGCATTATATAGGAAAAAAGGCCTGCCAGAGAGAAGGCTTTTGCATTTAGTCTCTGAAAAAAGAATAATTCCTTTAGAAGAATGCAAAAAACTTTCAGGATTAAATGATGACGAATTCAAAGCTTCATTGGGAGTTTTAAAAAAAATGGCAGTGATTGATATAAAAAATGGAAAGATAATACTTAGTTCAAATGAGAATATATCAAAAAACACCCCAGAAGAATCACTTTTAAGAATCCTTCCCACAGAATTTGGACTTTTAAATTCAGAGCAGTTACACACATTAAAATCTCTTCAGGACAGAAAAGAGATGGTGGAAATAAAAGAGGTAAAAAAAGAAAAAATAGAAATCACAGAATTTGGGGAAAAAGTTTTGAAGATAAAAATTGATGAAAAAGATTTAATTGAGCAGATTACTCCTGAAATGTTGAAAAAAGATTCGTTGTGGAAGAAAAAAAGGTTTAGGAGATATAGTGTTGCCTCCCCAACTTCATCAATCTATGGAGGTAAAAGACATTTTGTAAATCAATCAACAGACTACGCAAGAAAAATTTGGACAGAGTTAGGATTCAAGGAAATGTCTGGAAATTTAATCCAGACTTCATTCTGGAATTTTGATGCTTTGTTCACTGCACAAGATCATCCTGTAAGAGAAATGCAAGACACATTCTTTTTAGAAAAAAAGGCGGAGCTTCCGGACAAAAAAATCGTGAAGGCTGTAAAAGAAGCTCATGAAAAAGGGGTTAATGGAAAAGGGTGGAATTATGGATGGAATGAAGAAGAAGCAAAAACCTTAGTGCTAAGAACCCACACAACATGTTTATCGGCACAAACATTAGCAAGTTTAAAAGAAAAAGATTTACCATTGAAATTTTTCGCAATAGGAAAATGTTTTAGGAATGAAACCTTAGATTGGAAACACGGCTTTGAATTCAATCAAACAGAAGGAATTGTTATAGCTGAAAATGTAAATTTCAGGCATTTGTTGGGATATCTAAAAATATTTTTTAAGAAAATGGGATTTGAAAAAATAAGAATGCGGCCCTCATATTTCCCATACACAGAGCCAAGTGTTGAAATCGACGTTTGGCATCCTGAGAAAAAAACATGGTTGGAGTTAGGCGGTGCAGGAATTTTTAGGCCAGAAGTCACAATTCCTTTGCTAGGAAAGCACATTCCAGTATTAGCATGGGGCCCAGGATTTGACAGAATACTTATGGATTACTATCAAATTAAAGATTTAAGAGAGCTTTACAAAAATGATATAAATAAACTAAGAAAAACAAAAGTTTGGATGAAATAAAATGGAAGAAAAAATAAAAAAATTAATTGAGAAAAATCCAGTAGCAATATCAACATCTAGCAAAAATGGAACACCAAACATTTCAGTAGCTGCATTTTTAAAAATAAAAGATGAAAAAATAATAATTACAAATAATTACATGAAAAAAACAATTGATAATATAAAAGAAAACCCAAAAATTAGTTTAGCAGTTTGGGATGATAAATGGAAAGGTTATAAGATTGATGGGCTAGCTGAATATTCTGAAAGTGAGGAATGGATTAGTTTTATTAAAAATATTAAAGAGAATAAAAATGAGCCTTGTAACGGCGCAATAATAGTCAAACCACTAAATATAAAACAAATAGGATAAAATGGAAAACATAGCTCAAAAACTCGACGAAATGAAAGATGTTTTGGAAAGCCTAGAGGAAACCATAAACAACAAGTTTGATGAACTGATTCAAGCAATCAAGGAGAAAAAATAAATGGCAAATAAAAAAAATATTATTGGAGAATTGGATTTAGTGTTAAAACCGTCTAAGATTGAAGGGATTGGAGTTTTTGCAAATAGCAATATAAAAAATGGGACAATTTTTCCTTATGATAAAAAAGATAGATTAATAAAAATTAAAGACGCAAGGAAAAATAAAAAACTACATCAAATGTGTGAAAGATATTGTGTACAAAGAGAAGAAGATTATTTATGCCCTCCGAGCTTCCAGAAAATGCATGTTTTATGGTTTTTAAATCATTCAAAAAAACCAAATTTAATGAAAGGAAAAAAGTGTTTCATTGCCAAAAAAAATATCACAAAAGGAAAAGAAATACTTGTTGATTATCATAATTTAGACAGTCCGATAGATAATGCAAATTATTTTAATAAAAAATGGCCATAATAACACTGAACAGAAAAAAATTTGAAAGCGAAATAGGTAAGTTAGATGATGAAATGCAAAATAAAATTGCAATGTTTGGGACACCATTAGAAAACATAAATAATGGGGAGCTAGAAATTGAAATTTTTCCAAACAGGCCAGATCTACTTTCATATGAAGGATACAAAAAAGCATTTTTAGCTTTTCTCGGCAAAAAAACAGGCTTAAAAGAATACAAAATTAACAAGCCAGAAAAAGACTATAAGGTTACAATAGACTCATCTGTAAAAGAAATAAGACCATTCACAGCCTGTGCAATAGTAAAAGATTTAGATTTGGATGATGAAAAAATAAAAGATATAATTGATTTGCAGGAAAAACTCCATATAACATTGGGAAGAAGAAGAAAAAAATTAGCAATAGGAATTTATCCTTTAGAAAAAATAAAACTTCCAATAACATACAAAGCTTTGGAACCAGACAAAATAAAATTTATTCCTCTAGAAAGCAACAAAGAGATGTCAGGATTAGAAATTCTTCAAAAACACCCTGCGGGAAAAGAATATTCAAAGTTGCTTGCAGGAAAAATAAAATTCCCTATTTTTACCGATGCTGAAGATAAAATTTTAAGCATGCCACCAATAATAAACTCAGAGCTAACTGGAAAAGTAACACAAGAAACAAAAAATGTCTTCATAGAATGTTCTGGTTTTGAATTTAAAATTTTAAATAAATGTCTTAATATAATTGTTTCAACTTTAGCAGATATGGGTGGAAAAATTTACCAAATGGAATTATTATACAAAAAAAAAGAGATTACGCCAGATCTTGCTCCTGAAAAAATGAAAATTTCAATAGAAAATACAAATAAACTCCTGGGTCTGGACCTTAAAGAAAAAGACATAAAAAACTTTTTAGAAAAAATGGGCCACAATTACAACAAAGGAGTAGTGGAAATTCCTGCCTGGAGAGTTGACATTTTGAATGAAGTTGATTTAATTGAAGAAGTAGCGATAGCTTATGGTTATGAAAATTTTGAGCCAATACTTCCAGAGATATCAACAATAGGAGAAGAAGACCAAAAAGAAGTAACAAAAAGAAAAATCTCTGAGATAATGCAAGGTTTAGGAATTCTCGAAGTTTCAAATTATCACCTTACAACCAAAAAGGATCAATTAATGAAAGCTGATTTTTCTGAAAAGCAGGAAAAAGAACTTATAGAATTGAAAGATTCAAAAACAGAGTATAATATCTTAAGAAAAGATCTGAGCCACTATCTCTTAAAAAACCTCTCTGAAAATGTAGATGTCGAATATCCCCAGAAAATATTTGAAATTGGAAAAGTTTTTGAGAATAAAAATGAAATAATTGAAAAAACCAATCTTGCATTAGCAATTTCTCCAGGAAATTTCACCGAAGCAAAGCAGATTCTCGAGTATATTTTTAGAATGTTGGACTTAAAGATTGAATGTAAAGAGCCAAGTGCAATTCCTTCACATTTCGTAGAAGGAAGGGTCGCTGAAATAAAATTGGATAATCACCCAATTGGCTATCTCGGAGAGGTTCACCCAAAAATTCTTGACAACTGGAAAATCAGAATGCCTGTAGCAATGTTTGAAATTGATATAGAAAGAATTTAGGAAGTTTTCTTAACTAAAACTGTAGTTGTATAGCCCTTGAACTTGTTGGGCAGTCAAAGCCCTGTCAAAAATCATGACTTCATCAATTTTTCCGTTGAAAAAATATGGTCCTCTAACGGAATGGCCTATTTCAAGCGGGTCTGTTGAGTCTAAAATATTATTAGTGTTAATGTTAGTGTTGAACGAGACACCATCTGCATACAATATCATCATTGATTCGTCATACGTTGCAACAACATGTATCCAATTGCTTCCAGGAGCACCCGCACTGCCCAAATCAGAACTTGCAATTCTAAAATGTAGATCTTTGCCAGGACCATAGGTCAATTGGTAACCATATAAAAATACGCCGTTTGTATAATTAGTTTTTCCAACTATTGGATAATCTCCGGATTGGCTATTTTCCCAAGCAGCAATTGTAATCCCATTTTGAGGATTTAAGCTAAGGCTGTCAGGAACGCTGATGTATGAACTTGATGTAAGGTTTACTGCCTGCCCAAATTTACCAGTTTGGTAAGACACTCCTCCCCCTTGGGGAGTACCACTATTTGCACCAACAGAATCTTGAAGATTATTTTCCATTCTCCACCAAGAGACTAATCCTAAATTTTGCAACATCTCATTTTCAGTGTATGTTTTTGTTATTGCACTTCCAGATGTACCAGAATCCAGAATAGGGAGTATAGAAATTTCTTTTACAATTCCAGTGTAAGGAAGTGTGAATGTTTTAGTCTCCAATTCATTCAGTCCAGGATTTGGCATTGAAAAAGTTTGTGAGCTTGGCCCCCCAGAAACAATGAACTTAAAAGATTTTATGTCTCCAGTTCCAACATTTCTCTTGACAATTACATCCAAAGATCCGGGATTTATTACAACTTTTTGTAATTCAAGATTAATTGTAAATTTTCCCAAAGAGATTTCTTGTGATCCACTATTTATAACATTTTTAACCACAACCCAAACAGCCGTTATAGCAACTAATGAAACAAGTATTATAATCAAAGTTGTTATTATTTCAGACATTCCCCTTTTGTTCATTAGTAGTACAATATATTAATATTTATAAGACTTGCTTTTAAAAAAGAAAGCCTGAGCCGAGGATTGAACTCGGGACCTCTACCTTACCAAGGTAACGCTCTACCGACTGAGCTACTCAGGCATACCCGCTCAGGCGGTTGAAAACAAGCTCATCCAACAAAGTTTTCCTTACCGACTGAGCTACTGGTATAAATAAATCAAAATTTTATACAAAAACCATTTTATAAACCTTACACTAAATTATAAGAATTATAAATAAAAAATAAAATAAAACTATCTTCTAGCTCTTCCCATAAATAGGAAAACAAGAACAACAATAAGCAATGCCACAGCAACAAATCCTGTAAGTATTGCAAGTATCCAGAAGGATTGTTGCACGACTACATCACTTGAACTGCTTGCTATAACTGTTGAAAGAATAGACAAGACTACAAACAAAATCAAATTTTTCACAACCATTTTCATTCTGTTTCTTCTTGGTGATTCTTGAACTCTAGCAATTGTTCTTCCGGCTTGTGCAAGAGCTCTAGCTTCTCTCACAGTTCTTCCAGCAGGTTTCCTAACTCTTCTTCTAACTCTTTTTTTTGCCATGATTATAACTTTGTAAATACAATTCAACAGCCAGTATCCCCGCCCATCTTTATTTTCTCCATTTTATTTAATCTTAATTACTATCAATGTGCACCGTCTGAGTCATCTCCCATTCTAACAACCGCCACCTGCTCCCATCTTTTTATCCTCCTTCTCCTTCCATGTTTATTATACTACTTTCATCTTTTTAAATATTACTCAGGGTTCCAGTCCAAACCAACAGCATGACCTGTTACTGAAATTAAATTTGAAGAAATTTTTTCAGCCCATTTAATCCACAAACTGCCAAATTCCTGGAATTTTCCATGGTCGCCAAGATTCAGATTATTATTGCTTATAATTAACAAACCAGACAAAACAAAAAACATGAATATTAACATTAAAAATTTCATTTTAGATCAAGAAGAACGCCCTGCCCTTTTTTTAATTAAAATTATATTCAAAATTAAGCCTAAAACAGCAACCCCTGTTATTAAATAATTATAAAATAAAATATTACTTTGGGGTGCGTTTTTAAGATTCAGAATCATATTTATCAAGCTATAAACGCCTCCTCCTATCCAAAAACCTATTCCAATATAATTATAAATTTTCTTTACCATTTTCTTTAAGATACCCTACCATTTAGGGCCTGGAAGTATGTTATTTCACCGCAGTTTTATTGTTGTTGTTCCAATCCATTTTGACAGCATTGGCAGTTACCGTTTTAACATTGCCAAAAAGGTGTCCAAGCCAGCTAAAATACAACCCCCCAGCTTTGACCATTCCTGAAGTTGAACCCAAGTCAATGTTTTTTCCTTTAATTGCGGTTGTAAAACTAAAATAAGTAAACAAAATCAATGCTATCAAAAATATCGCAAAAATTTTATGTCTAGCCCTCTTAAATTCTAAAGTAATCCAGATAGCAGCTATCAAGATTATTATAATGAATATAGTCGCGCCAATTGCCATAAATAACTGAATAATAAGTTGTATAAAAACATTTCTTTATTGCAGAGAATAAATAAGTTTAAAACCGATAAATAAAATATACTATAAAGCCCCATAGTACAGCGGTCAAGTATGCGGCCCTCTGAAGGCTGTGACCCAGGTTCGAATCCTGGTGGGGCTATATTTGGACGGGCGAGCATTTTGAGCTTGGCATTTTTATCATTGATTTCAAACTCAGGATGCGAGATGGTTGGGCGGATGGCTAGTGTGGTGTGAAATTAATCACTAAGTGGGGTCGCAAGTTGTGTGGAAATATAGAAGCCAAAACTTCTAACAATTTATATAGTGATTTAATTATAAAATAAAATGGTGAGTATAATAGACGTAGCGCTTCATCTTGACAAATATTTAGGAATGATATTGACCACATATGGAGGTTTTATTTACCTAATACTTTTCCTAATAGTATTCTTTGAAACAGGTTTGGTGTTAACACCTTTCCTTCCAGGAGATTCTTTAATTTTTATTGCAGGGATTTTTGCTGGAGGCGGCTTGCTTAATGTATTTCTTCTATTCGTAATTTTCTGCTCTGCAGCGATAATAGGAGACACAGTGAACTACTGGCTTGGAGGTTATTTTGGAAAGAAATTTTTCGCAAAACACATAAATCCGAAATATGTGGAAAAAACAGAACATTTTTACCAAGAATATGGAGCAAAGACGATAGTCATCGCAAGATTTATTCCGGTAGTAAGGACGATAGCCCCATTTTTGGCAGGAGTCAGTAAAATGGACTACAACAAATTCATTTTATACAACATTATGGGAGCAGTCAGCTGGGTAGCGATTTTCTTGTTTGGAGGCTACTTCCTTGGAAGCGTACCCTTTGTAAAAGACCACCTAAGCATTATAGTAGCAGTATTGATTGTTATAACAAGTCTTCCGCCGGTTATAGGTTATTTAAGAAAAAAGTAGTTACAGTTTCAATCCAAGCTGAGTTGCGTCTTTAACGTCCTTACTATGTTGGTCCATCTCGCCCCTTAATAAGCAATCGAAACAAGTTTGAATAGAACCGTCTGCCTTCTTTATCCTTCCCGCACCCTTGCATTTTGGGCATGATTCGTTTCCTATTGACATATTTTCTTAAGAAAACACTTGTATTTAAGCATTTTGTAAATCCAGAATATACAAAAGTAAAACTTATATATGTCTTACGCCTGTATCTTTCATGCCAGAAAAGGAAATTGGAGAAGTTTCTACATACTTTGCCCATGTTGAAGTTGCAGCAATAAAACTTTCAGGAACCTTAAAAGTTGGGAATACAATCCGCATAAAGGGCAACACAACCAATTTTGAGGTAATGGTTGACGAAATACAGATTGAAAGAAAGCCTGTAAAAGAAGCAAAGAAAGGTACCCATATTGGAATAAAGGTTCCAGAGAGAGTAAGGCCAAACGACAAGGTTTTTTTGGTAGGATAAACAACAAGCTTATAAAAGATTTTTTCTTGGATTTTTATATAAGGAGCAAAGTGAGTAAGCCCCTGTAGTATAGAGGCCAAGTATACCACCCTCTCAGAAATTGCTTAGAGTATAGTCGTTGAGACAATGACTCGCGTCCTCTTAGGACAAGCACTTGATTTAAGTCTCTGAAGAATTCTAAGGAGACATCTAGGCAGAGAAATCTGCTTTTAGGGAACGGTGGTGACCCGAGTTCGAATCTCGGCGGGGGCGTATTTAATATTGAACTGAAAGTTCAATTTATTTATTAATCTTCGAGATTCGGATGAGAAGAGTGAGAATCGAGGTGGGGACGTTTTTGTTTTTTATCACAATAATACTTAAAAACTGACCAAAATACAAAGCATTATGAAAGTAGATGTCTACGGAATTGGAGAAATTGAAGGTTTTGGACCCATCATTGCAAGCTTTGAACATGATTTCTTGTTGAATCCTGGAAATATGTACAGGGAGCTTTTTCCTAGAGATGGAATTGGAGATTTTACAAATTTATTTTTTCCAGAAGATATGAGAAAGATTGAAAATGATTTAAAGAGAAAAATTTCTATACAAGAAATTAAAAAATCTTCTTCTCTATCAGACAAACTTTCCAAGAGCGAGAGTACCATCAAGGAGGTAAGAAGAGACATTATCAATAAATATGGCGTGAGTTCTTCGGAAAATTCATATATGGTAATGATTCAAGACCAAGTAGAAAATATGTCTTCATTTTTAAAATATGTTTTAAATAATTCTAGAGATGTTTTTGTGACCACTCATAATGCAAGACCAGTAAGCTGGGATAAAAAAAGATTAGATCAAATTTCATTCGGTGTGGTAGGTATTAACAGCGCAAGGGTGGAAACAATGGATCCAGAAAGTCAAACATATACAGGAAAAGTTTTTTGGTTCGATCGCCTCGAAAAATGTAATCCGACTTCCGAATTTATTGCACACCCTCTCCCTGAAGAAGCTGGTTTTAGGAAAAGAGATGGTTTGTTTGTAAGAGACACTAGGATAAATCCTTTAACGGGTGGATATCACTTTACCCTGCTTCCAGAATTTGATAAGGCCATTGAAATTTATGTGAATGAAATTGTCCGAAGAGGATAATCATTGAAATTAGATTAAGTTCAACTCTAAAAAGAATCTTCCCACTCATCAAAAACATTTATAAAACCTTTTTACCAAAATGTATAATAAAAAAGAGGAATTTACGGTTGATTATCTTTCTTAAGGGAAAGGTAGTGTAGGAAAACCGTAGGTTTTCAAACATGGTCTGGCTCGAAGTCGAAACAAAAATCAAGCTTTTGGATTCTGAAGTAAGAGAGATGAAAGAAAAGATAAAGCAGATTGGAATCTTCGAAAAAAAAGGCACTAAAGCCGACGATTACTTTGCTATACAGAACAAACAGGATTATCCAAAAAAAGCATTCAGGGTAAGAGCATTAAAAAATAAGTTTGAGGTCAATTTCAAAAAATGGCTTGTAAATCTCTGGACAAAAGATATAGTTGTCAAACAGGAATTTGAATTCTCACTCGAGGGCAAAGAACAAGTTCATGATCTTATAGAATTATTCAGAGATTTAGGATTCAAAGAATGGGTAAAAAAAATAAAACACAATGAGACTTATCAATGGAAAAAAGACAAAAGAGCCTCGATAGAAATCAACAAAGTTAAACATCTTGGATATTTCTTAGAGATTGAATATCTATGCCAACCAAAAGAATTGAACCGGGCAAGAAAACAAATTAGAGCAGTAATGAAGGAACTTAAAATAAGGCCAGAACAAGTTGACAATACAGGCTACACGAAAATGCTTTGGTATAAGGGAACAAAAGAAAAAAGAAAGTTCCTTATGAAATAAAAAAATGAATTTTAAAGAATTCTTTAAATTTGACAAGCCAAGAATAATTTTTACGATTATGTTTTTTGTCATTGTATTTTTAGGATTTTATTCTTTACATTATTGTGAAAATATTGGTTTTTGTATGGGCAACAGTCCAGAGACTCTAGAACTATTAATAGTAGGACTGCCAGGTATAGTGTCAACGATCTTAATGATCCCTGCTATTCTAATTTGGGGATGGGGGCTGAATCTTACTTATTACCCTCAAAGCGATCTTCCATATTTTTTACCTTTACTAATTCGTATTCTTTTTTCCTTTGTAATTGAATATATCTTAATCTCAACAATCATAAACTTTGTAAATTCAAAGAAAAAGTAAAATAATTTTAGACAAATTTAAAAATGAAGGAATACTGTATAAACAAAGAAGAGGTTTAAATGGTAAAATACGTCGTTAAAAAAGGAAAAGTTTTTTGGCCAAGCGACGAAATGAAAAAAATCGCTTGGATTAATAATTCTTCCATCTACAAAGACGCTGAAAAAAATCCTGTAAAATTCTGGGACGATTTGGCAAAACAAGGGCTAGTCTGGGAAAAATTATGGAATGAAAAAAATACTTACATCGAAAAACTCCCATATTTCTGGTGGTTTAAAGGAGGACAATTAAATTTCTCAGTAAATGCTTTGGACAGGCATTTAACTAAAGGAACAAAAACAGCATTGATATGGGTTCCAGAGCCGGTAAACGAGCCGGTCGTAAAAATAAGCTACGCTGAATTGTACGAAAAAGTAAACAAATTTGCAAACTCATTAAAAAAACTCGGCGTCAAAAAAGGAGAGGCAGTTTCAATCTACCTTCCAATGGTTCCTGAAGCTTTAGTTGCAATGTTAGCATGCACAAGAATAGGGGCAATTCATTCGGTCGTATTTTCTGCATTTGCTCCAGATGCATTACAATCGAGAATTCTCGACGCACAGGCAAAAGTCCTAATCACATGTGATGGATATTACAGAAGAGGAGAAAAAGAAGATTTATTAAAAAAAGCAAAGAAGGCAATAAAAAAAACGACGATAAAAAAAGTGGTAGTCGTTAGAAGACTGAAAAAGAACAAAAGCTATTTTGGAAAATTCCTAGAATTTAACAAACTTCTCGAAGAAGGCGAAGCATACTGCAAGCCAGAGACAGTCAACTCAGAAGATCCAATGTTCATACTTTACACTTCAGGAACAACGGGAAAACCAAAAGGAATTGTCCACGACACTGGCGGTTATGCAGTTCAAGCTTATTGGACAGCAAAATGGGTTTTTGATTTGCACGAAAATGATGTTATGTGGTGCACGGCCGATATCGGCTGGATAACAGGACACACTTATGCTTTTTATGGCCCATTGTTAAACGGGGCAACAAGCTTAATTTATGAAGGAACTCCAGATTTCCCAAATCCAGGAAGATGGTGGGATATAGTTGACAAGCATAAAGTATCTATTTTCTACACAGCTCCAACAGCAATAAGAATGTTCATCAAATGGGGAGATAAGTATCTTAAGAGCCATAAATTAGATTCTCTAAGATTATTGGGGAGTGTTGGAGAGCCAATAGATGAAAAAGCCTGGTACTGGTATTTTAATAATATCGGAAAAGGAAACTGCCCAATAATAGACACATGGTGGCAAACAGAAACAGGGGGGACAATAATAAATGTATTGCCTGGAATTGGTCCGTTTGTGCCAACAGTCTCTGGAAAAAGTTTCCCTGGAACGAGGCATGTTATTTTAGATGAAAAAGGTAAGCCAACTAAAGAAGGATTCTTGGCTCAATTATCTCCATTCACGCCAGGAATGTTGCATGGAGTTTACAACAATCATGAAAAATATGTTGAAACTTACTGGAAAACATTCAAGACAAAATATGACACCAGCGATGGAGCAATAATAAAAGACGGATTAATAAGGATAACAGGAAGGACGGATGATGTAATGAAAGTTGCAGGCCACAGATTATCAACAGCAGAACTCGAAAACTCAATTGACAAATTCAAGTTGGTAAATGAATCAGCAGTTGTTCCGATTGCACACGAAATTAAAGGGCAGACCCCGATTGCATTTGTTGTATTGAAAAAAGGAAAACCTTCTGATGAATTAGCTGCAAAAATAAAAAAGCATGTTGATGCAACTTTGGGGCCAACAGCAAGACCAGAGAAAGTTTACTTTGTTTCTGACTTGCCGAAAACAAGATCAGGAAAAATAATGAGAAGAATTCTTAAGAATATTCTTAACAACGAAGAACCAGTGGGATTAATGACCTTGACAAATGCAGACTGTGTAGATAAAATAAAGAAGGAAGTTAAAGAACAGCAGACTGTTATTGTGAAAAAGTAAATTTCCTAATAATAAAAATAAATGAGGCCGTTCCGGCCTCTTTTTTAAATCCTAATTATTTACTTACAAGATACTTTCCGACAACATATGCAATTTCAGCAGTAGCCGCACCCAACACAAAATTATAAGCTCTTAAAATGTTCATGCTTCTAGACTGTGTAAAGTTAGCTTCAGCTAGTTTAGGAAATCCAGTTCTTCTTCCATAATCAAGTGTTCCTTTTATTGGGATAAAGTCCGATGCCCTCAAAGCATCTGCGTTTTCAGTTTTATTTTCTATTGTTTTCATGTTCTTTTCTCCATGTTTTTATTTGTATGAATTCCGCGAAGCGGAATTTTGTTGAAAATAAAGAAGGCTGTTCCGGCCTCTTTTTTAAATTCTTCAAACCTTTCTTTAGGGGAAAGATTATCTCTACAAAATTCATCCAACCCCAAATCACAAGCATTGCCTGGGGCTGTAACAAAATGTAGTAAAAAACTATCTTCTACAAAATGATAAGGGTTTTCAATAAGCCCAAAATTTTTTAGGCCACATCTTTTGGCAATTTCTTTTGCCTGTCCTTGAAGTCGATTGATATTAAATTCGCTAGCACTGAGTTCTCTAGCCTTTACTGCAACAAGAGAGTCTAATTGGATAGTAAAACCCCATCTACTCAAATCAGACTTTTCGGGAGGGAAAAATCCAAGGTTTTGTAAAAATACTGTAAATCAGCCATAGCAAAAAACAATATCAATAATTTATAAAGATATATAAGATAAACCCCAATCAAAATCTTTAAAAACTAACTTTTTCTTTTCAGTTTATGAAGCGTTCAAGCCGTAGATGGAAAAAGAAAGGGCAAATGCGTTGGAAGTGGCAGCGTAAAAAGCTCAGAAAGGAAAAGCACAAGAGAAAGGTAAAGAGAGCTAGAAGCAAGTAAATTAAATAAAAATATATAAAGAGTTCTAATAAAGTATTCTATGGACATTAAAGTAAGAACAGTCTTTGATTTACTAACGAGTTACACTGAAGCTTCTTCGACAACAAGAGAAAATATTCTCTCTAGGTTAGAGGAAATAGCTATGACTGGAGATGAAATTATTGACATCTTAAATATTTACAATCAAAGACATAATAATTCTTCTAATGACTGTTCATGGCCTTATATTGGAATGTATGATAAATTCATAGATGTAAAAATAGAGAAGATAACAAGACTTACAAGTGAAGCTTTAACTTCTAAAAGTAATATGGTGGGGGGAAATGCTGAATTGCAGTTAAAAGAAATAACCCTAACAGGAAAAGATTTTGTTTACGTGCTAGCTGGGCTATATGATGTAAATCACGAAGAAGATGATATTAAAGAGAGACTTAGCTCGGGCTAGATAAAGAAGATTAGGTTTTTGCTTTTATAACTCTTCTTGATTTTAAAAGCAAGTAAATTCTTTTATAGACTCAAGGAAATAAAGTTGGTGTCTCAATATATGCCATTAAGGCACGTGTAGCACCATACTGACTTCCGTCTTTTATGAGCTTAGCAGTTGATTCAAAACCTCTCGACAATATAGCTTCTAGAACTAATCTGCCAAATTTATCAACCTTTAAGTCTTTTAAGTCTCTTAGTGATTTGTTTTTAGAAAATGCTTTTGCAATATCAACTCCACACCATCTTATCCCATCAAAATTTTCGCTAACGTTTGAATTAACAAAAGATAGGTTATTTACAATAGAAAAATAATTTCGCGCCAATTGTTGGTTTGTGTAAGCTTTGTTCATTTTTGTTTATCCACTTACTTTACGATACTGAACTGCATCTGTTAGACTCTTTAAACTTTTCATTTGTTTTTCTCTTAATTCTTTTTTAGCAACTCTATGGCCTTGTATGATTAATAACTCAAGAGCAAGTTTTGTTATGGGTTCTATAGGAATATCTAATAGAGCCAAAGTACCCTTCTTCGCAAAATAATCAGAAATACTGGAATGAAAATCCCTAATAGTTTTAGCATTATACTCAACAACAGGCTCAGCTTCACTAAGAACACCAATAGAATCTAAAATAGATTTGTACTCCTCAGCTAAATCAGTATTGCTAACATTCCTGTAATTAACCATCTCAAAACAACCTTTTTTCAATTTTTAAACATTTATATTGTTAAATCACAACAACAATCTTTATAAGCAAAATCAATCCTATACTAAAATGGTGTCAGAAATATGGACTGAAAAATACAGGCCTTCTGAATTCTTAGAAGTGGTAGGTCAGGACCATGTCATAAAAAGGGTTGAGGCATTAACTTCATCTTTAAACATTCCCCACATGCTATTTGCAGGCCCACCAGGAACAGGAAAATCAACTCTAGCCCTAATAGTTGTAAAAAAGCTATTTGGAATAAACTGGAAAGAAAACTACCTTGAATTAAATGCCTCTGATGAAAGGGGAATTAACGTTGTAAGGGAAAAAGTAAAGAATTTTGCAAGGACAAAGTCTTTAGGAAATGTCTCATTCAAAGTCATTTTCCTTGATGAAGCAGATGCATTAACACCAGAAGCACAGCAGGCATTAAGAAGAACAATGGAAAACTACTCAACAACTTGCAGGTTTATTCTTTCATGCAACTATTCAAGTAAAGTCATAGATCCAATACAATCAAGATGTGCATTATTCAGATTCAAAATTCTAGAAAAAAAAGACATTGACAAAGTGATAGAAAAAATAGCTGAAAAAGAAAAACTAGAAGTAAGCAAGGAAGCACAGGAAATAATTTATGAAGGCAGTGAAGGAGACTGCAGAAAATGCATCAATATTCTCCAATCAACAGCTTCAATCTCTCCATTAATAAATGTTGAATTAGTTTCAACAGTAATCTCAAGTGCTCGCCCTAGAGACATAAAAATAGTTTTAGATTATGCTTTGTCAGGAGATTTCCAAAAATCAAGGGAAAAACTTCTAGATGTTATGCTTAAAGAAAGTATTTCTGGGCAAGATGTAATAAAGGCAATCCAAAAAGAAATATGGAACCTGCCAGTTGAACCAGACTTAAAAGTCAAGCTAACAGAAAAAACAGGCGAGACAGAATTTAGGATTGTAGAAGGCTCTGATCCGTTTATACAATTACAAGCTCTTTTGGCAAGTTTCGTTTTAGCTGGTTTAGCAAAATAATTTTAAAAAGAGGTTGTTGTGAACTACGCGTTGAAAGTGGTTGCGGGATGAAAAACCCGCTGGAGGTTTTTATATGAAAGAACAAAATTGGGTTGAAAAATATAGGCCTAAAAAATTTGAAGATGTTAAAGGGCAGGATTTAGCTGTGCAAAAAATAAAACAATTTCTTGATAATTTTAAAAAAGTAGGAACATTTCCAAAAAAACCAAAAAAGTCAATGATTCTTTACGGACCTCCTGGAATAGGCAAGACAACTCTTGCGCATGTTGCAGCAAAAGAGGCAAATTCTGAATTGTTCGAGTTAAATGCTTCCAATTTAAGAGATAGAGAAAGGCTAAGAGAAATTTTAAAACCAGCACTAGAACAAAAATCCCTTATAAAAGAAAACAAGATAATTCTTGTTGATGAAGTAGACGGAATTTCAAAAGTAGATTGGGGTGGTTTGCCCGAGTTGTTAGTTCTTGTAGAAACATCAGTGTATCCAGTGATAATAACTGCTAATGATATCTGGGACAGAAGGTTTAGTGTTTTAAGACAAAAGTCTGAGATAACACAATTGAAAGAAATAGATTACAAGACAATATCTCCCATATTGACAGAAATTGCAAGAAAAGAAAATCTAAAAATCAATCCAGAAACAATTACTCAAATTTCCATTAAATCAAAAGGAGACTTAAGAGCAGCCATAAATGATTTGCAGTCTATTTCAAGATTAGGCGGAGAAGCTTATTTCACATTTGATGACAGAAATAAAGAAATGGATATTTTCAATGCATTAAGATTGATATTCAAAGGAAAACCAACAGACGAAACTCTTAGAATTTTTGATTCAGTAAACCTGCCCTTAGATGAAATAATACTTTGGGTTGAGGAAAATATTCCTGCAGAATATCAAGGAGAGGAATTGGCAAAGGCGTTTGATAGCTTAAGTAAAGTTGATTTGTTCAAAGGAAGAATTTACAAACAGCAATACTGGAGGTTCATGGTTTACGAAAGCATCTTTTTAGGTTATGGCATCTCTGCAGCAAAAAAAGGGACTAAAACTGGCTTTACCAGTTACAAAAAACCTCAAAGAATCCTTAAGATATGGCTCCACAATCAGAAAATAGCAAAGAAAAAAGCGATAGCACAAAAATATGCCCACAAAGTTCACGTCGGAGAAAAAAGAGCTTTGCAGGATTTTCCGATATTGAAAAATATAATCAAGGCAAGCAAAGCAATCCAGAAAGAACTTAAGTTGACTGAAGAAGAGATTGAATATGTTGAGAGTTAGAGATTGTCATGCTTAAATTGATTATAACTTGCTTAAATAATCAATTCCTAAGGCAAGGGGGAACACCAGCACATATCGCATGATAAGCAACAAAAAAATGAAATCTTAAATCATAAAATTCAAAGTTCGCTAAAGAGAGTTTTCCGTCTCTAATAGCTTTATCCGCCACATAAATTCCCCAAACAGGTAACCATTGTTTCCAATCTGGTTTTTCTAATTCCTTTTCTAGTCTAACTCCCATATACAGTAAAACAAACCTCTCTTTAAAAGAATTATTATTCTCAGGCACTAGCAGCCAACTCTGCGTCAATCACTTGTTTAATCTGGCTGTATGGAACCGCTCCTTCCACAAGTATTCCATTAACAAAGAATGCAGGTGTTCCGCTAACGCCTGCCTGTTGAGCCTCTGTTTGTTCTGTAGTAAATTGAGCATCATATTTCTTTGAATCAAGGCAAGATTGTAATTTGGTCATATCAGCACCAATGCTTTTAGCAATTTCTTTCATTAAATTCAAATCTTCAACTTCTGTGGCTGATTTCGCAAAAGCCAAAGGATAGAATTTCCAATAAAGATTTTGGTCATTCAAGCACCATGCAACTGACTGGGCAGGTTTTCCTCCGCTATGTCCGAAGGCATACTTAGTTACAAATCTAACTTTTCCGGTATCTACATAATCTTTCAAAAGATTAGAAACAATTGGTTGCCAGCCGGGATTTTGATTCTGTAAAGAAGAAGCCATTTGAGTATTGTATCCTGATGCAGCCTCGCAGTATGGGCATGAAAAGTCTGTGAATTCAATAACAGTAACTTTTGCATTTGCATTTCCTATCGAAGGCGAGTTGCCTAATGGAATATTAACTTTAGTTGCAGAGCCTGCAGAAGCAGTTCCACTTCCTGAATTTTGTTGCTGTGCTTGCTGTAAGATTGCATCAAAAGGTGCAACTCCTTGTACAAGATTTTTACCGTCCAAAGTCATATATATTGGAACTTGCTGACCTTGATAAGAAATTGTGACCATATAAAGCCCGTTTGTAACATTTGTCCCGACAAGAGTGGCATCATCTCCAACTTGTGATTTCACAAAACTCATAATTTTTGCTTCAACATCAGCCTTTGAAGCAACAGAGGCACCATCAATTTTCCCAGAACTTCCAGAAAAATTTCCAATTAATAATATAAAAGTGACAACCACTAAAATAAGTGTAGAAACAATCCAGGGATTTTGTCTCATCCTTTGAGTAACACTTGGCACTTTATGAACTGAAATTTGTTCTTCAGGAACTTTATGTTCAACCTTGTCAGTTTTTTTTACTTCTTTGCCAGCGTCCATCAAAGCTGGATGAAAACAGCATTTATAAAGTTTATGAATAGTTAAAATATATTGTTCAGTTTTGTGATTTTAAAGTGTGAAAGTTAACTATAACAAAAATATAAAAAGAATTTTTTCGTTTATAATCAATGCCATACGACATAATAATTGGGAGAAATGAGGCCGATAAAAAAGCATTCGGAAATAAAGGTTTGATTTACATTGGAAAAAGCTATGTAAAAATGGGCCAGTATACTTCTTTAAGCAACAAAATATCAATGGATGTTGCAAGAAGCCATGTTGTTCTTGTTGCAGGAAAAAGAGGATCAGGAAAATCCTACACACTGGGGGTCATTGCTGAAGAGCTTTCAAATTTACAAAAGGAAGCAAAAGAGAATATTGCATCATTAATATTTGACACGATGGGAATTTACTGGACAATGAAGTACAAAAATGAAAAAGACCGGGATTTACTTTCAGAATGGGGGCTCAAAACCCAAAACCTTCCTATAAAAGTATTTGTCCCTTACGGACATTACTCTGATTACATTGAAAAAGGAATTCCGGCAGATGAAAAATTCGCGTTAGATGTAAATGAAATGGATTCTGAAGATTGGATTTTAACTTTCGGCTTGAATATTACAGACCCAATTTCAATATTGATAGAAAGGACAATTCCAAAATTAAAATCAAAAAGCACCAACATAAAAAAAATAATATCAGAACTTGATGCAGACAAAAAAACAAATGAAAATGTGAAAAACGCCACGATATCTTTATTTGAAGCAGCAGAAAACTGGGGAATCTTCGGAGAATCATCAAAAGAAGCAACGAAAGTTTCTGATTTAATAATCTCCGGAGCAACATCTATTTTAGACTTAAGTGTTTACAACTCTGTCGGAGCTTTTAATGTAAGAGCTTTAGTAATAAGCTTGGTGTCAAGAAAAATTTTCAATCAGAGAATGGCTTCAAGAAAAGAAGAAGAAGTAAAATCAGTTGCAAGAGGTCTTGATTACTCTTTCTCTTTAGAGAGAAAAGAAAACCCAATTGTCTGGATTTTTATAGACGAGGCCCATGAATTTTTGCCATTGCATGAAAAAACTTTAGCAACAGATTCGCTAATACAAATTCTAAGAGAGGGAAGACAGCCAGGAATTTCTTTAGTCCTTGCTACACAACAGCCGGGCCAAATTCATAGGGATGTAATGACTCAAGCAGATATAGTAATAAGCCATAGAGTAACCTCAGCCCCTGACCTAGAGGCTTTGAATTTCATAATGCAATCCTATTTGCTTGACAGCATAAAAAGGTACATGGATGATTTGCCTTCTTTAAGGGGTTCTGCAATTTTGCTTGACGACAATTCTGAAAGAATTTACCCAATGAGAGTGCGGCCAAGATTCACATGGCATGGTGGGGAAGCCCCAACAGCAATAAAGGCTGAGAAGAAGATTTAGTAAGGTTTTTAAACCAAAAACTATGTTGAGAGTTATGGAAGCACATTCAGAAAACCAGATAAGATCAAGAGTAGTTGTAATAACGGCAGAAACTAGAGGAAATCCAAGTAAGACTATTGCTAGAATAGCAAGAGAATATGGAGTTAATCCATGGTTGTATTATCCAAGAATGAGTCAAGATCAAATAGTTAGCACCACTCAAAAAAACCAACCACTTCAATCTCAATTAGAACTTGAGATGCTTAATGAATCGCGGCAATATTCTCTTTAAGACAATAATCACAACACAACCAGATCAACCCGAACTCTATTCTTGTAAGGAGCAATTTCACCAGCGTTCTTCATCTTTAATATTTTTATTTTCTTCTTGGCTTTCACAGCTTCATTCTTTATTTTATCCAAAACCAAATTTTTTGCATCTTCCATGCAAAAATCATAATAATAAATCCTAGTTCCTTTTTTGCTTAATGAAAAAGCCTCATTCAAAAAAGAATCTTTTAGCTGAGGACGTGGCATGACTATAACATCCAACTTTTCTCTAAACTTCTTAACCACTCTTTTTATGTCCCCGTCCAAAAAAATAATTTTGTCTTTGACTTTGTTTAACTCAGCATTTAGCCTTCCGTATTTATTTGCCTCCCTGTTAAGTTCATTGCTGTAAACTTTTGAAGCTTTTGAATTCTTTGCAATAGTTATAGAAAATGGCGCAACTCCTGCAAACATGACTAATACACTTTCTCCTTTTTTAATCAAATTTGAAATTTCTTTTCTTTCATTGCTCAATCTTGAAGAAAAATAAGTTTTGTCTATATTAAATCTAAAGACACAGCCATTTTCTCTGTAAACAACCTCTTTTGTATTTTCTCCTGCAACAAATTTAATTAAAGGCTTTCTGAGCCTCCCTTTAAATTTTCCCGCTTTTTCTAAAACAGTTTTTATAGAATTATTAGACTTCAAAATTTTTAAAGCAAATTTTTTCTTTTCTTTAATGCTATGCTCCTTGGGAAAATTTACTATTGCAATGTTGCCTAAAATGTTAAATGATCTAACCATTATTCAAAAAGCTAGAATCAACATTTAAACTTTGTGGCAAGCTTTATAAAATAGTTCTTCTTGTATAAATCATGAAAGAAAAGGGATTTTTAGCTTTGATAGTTTCTTTGTTTTCAATGTCGGTTGCAAGTGCGCAAATATTCAATTTAAGTGACATGTTAAACAGCATTGATTCTTCAACAATTGTCTTGGGGGCAGTGTTCATGATATGTTTTGCATTGTTGTTCTTTATATTTTCAAGAGTCTTTATGAGAAAAGACAGATATGGGATGACTGAGCCAAATACAAATATAGCCATGATAATTTCTCTCTGTGTTTCTCTTTTAATTATCTACGGATTGAACAAGACGGGTTTAGACTTTTCAAACATTTTCTTAGGGTTAGGATTTTCTTCAGACACACTCTATATACTTGGCTTATTGATATTTATAGTTGGAGCAATTTTCTTAGGAATAAAAACAAAATGGAACCTCTTAATCATTCTAGGTGGATTTTTTATAATAGTAAGTGCACTTGGGTTAGTCTATCAATCAACATTTATGTTTGTCGTAGGAGCAATTTTAATCCTAATATATTTCGGGATAAGGATGTCCAAGAATAAAAAGAGTAGGGGCAAAACTTAATTCACTTTTTCTTAAAAGAAAAGTATACTACAACCAGCCCCAGAACAAAAAGAGCAATCCCAAGAATATTTGTTATGCTTGCATTAAGATTGCCTGTAGCATTGCCGGTCAGATTAGGCACAAAGAAGAATAATCCAATACCAACTAAAATCAGCCCGATAATTGTGAAGATATTAAAATTAATATTGTGGTTCAACTCTTCATTCATGCTCAATTAAAGAATTTCAAATTTAAAAACCTTCACATCCATTTGTCAAGACCTTTTTGTTTTTGTTTCTCTTTTATGTCTCTAAGCCTTTCTAGTTGCTTCTCAACTCTTTCTTCAGAAAAATCATGCCTTTTGATAAGTATGTCTCTTATCTTGTCTTCATCTACTTTCCAAAATTTTATTTCCGAATTGACTACATTAGGTTTTTTAAATAAACTAAAAATTTCCATCCAATCAAATTTATCTTCTTGAGGCAGTCTGCTCCACTGTTCCCCAATGCTCTCAAAAATTAAAACAGGTTGTTTATATTTTCTTACTATGTCCAAAGCTTTTTTCTGCCCTATTCCGGGAATTCCTTTAGGATTATAGTCGGTCCCAACTAAAATTCCTAAACAAATCAATTGATCCAGATTTATTTCAAGTGAATTCAAAACTTTGTCCAGTTCAATTATCTCAGGATTAATCTCAACCCAGCCAGAAACTGTTTTCCTTTTTCTTGCCAAAGTTAAATTTTGTATGAGATTTGGAGCACCAAAAAGTAAACTGTCATAATCCTGACTCGCACTTGCATAAACGTTTTCTTTAATTCTGGCTAAATGAGCAGCTTCTGCTTCACCCTCTCCAGGAGCTTGGACAACTCCGATTCCCATCGCTTTCAAAAGCTCTTTAGATTCCTCAATCATCTCATCATTAATCCTTGTCAGTTGGGAGCTGTATCTTTTCATTGCATCAAGGTCTTCTCTGTCTTTGGCCTCCTCATATCTTTCTTTAGCAAAATCTCTCCCACTTTCTCTTTTTAGAAAAGTCTTATATTTCAAGTCAGGAGGTTTCCCATCAAAAACATAAACTAATCTTAGGCCTTCTGACAAAAGGCTTATATTCCTATAAAAAATCCCAGACAAATGACTGGTGACCCTTTTTTTAGAATCCATCAATGGTGTTCCGTCCGGTTGCCTGATTGTTGAAAGAAACTGATATAAAGTATTAAAAGCATCAACACAGATTATCTTCCCTTTTAAGTCAGGTATTTCAATTTCTCTTCTCGGGATTATGTCTCGTATGTTTAGTCCCATGAAATTTGGTAGTATTAGAAATATAAATAATTAACGGATTAAGACTTGACCCCATATTTTTGCTCGTAAAGTCCATTTTCTCTTAGAACACTTTTATACAATTCAACTAGCTTATAATGAACTTTTTCAGGAGTAGCGAAACCAATAGAAATGGAATTTTCTCCATCATCAATTGAAGTAAAACCGCGATTAGACAAAAAAGCTCTTTTTGCAGAGGTAAGTGATACTGGACTTGATAAGAAGTTACTTGATTCAACAAGTCGGATAAGATTCTTATTTACTCCATACTTCCTACGTTCTTCTTCAGGAATTTCGGGGAGTTGTGATTTAGTAAGAGCCAGTCTAATTCTTTCATTAGTTTCTGGATCACTTTCATAGCTTCCAATGTCATCTATTCTCATATAGTCACTACTATCTAGGGGTTTTTAAATCTTACGAATATGAAATTTTCCCTCAAAACCAAGCTTTAAATAATTCCTGAATTTTAAGATTCTATGAAAACAACATTCATCCCAGTCGACTATGATTACTTTGATTTTGAAGGAAGAAACTACATAGAAATTGTGGGCAGAAACAAAGAAGGGAAAAGGATTTGTGTCATAGACTCATGCCCAGTTTATTTTTGGGCAGTGTTAAAAGAAGGGATTTCCAAAGAAAAAATAAAATCTCTTACGGAAAAAATAGAAAAAATAAAGCTTGATGTCAAAGGAAGATTCACAAAAGTAGAAAAAGTTGAACTGCATGACAAAAAATTTCTCGGGAGAAGTGTTAAAGCCCTTAAGATATTCGCGACAAACTACAAAGACATGCATAATATTGCAAGTGAGTTGGATTTTCCTGAAATAGAAAAAAGAAGAGGATATGATTTAGGATTTATAACTCATTACATAATTGAAAAAAAATTAAAACCGCTGCAATTTTATGAAATAGATGGAGAAGAGATATCTGAGAGTTTGGAATTTGGTGGGATAGGCAAATCTCTAAACGTAAATTTCTGCATAAAGTTAAATTCGCACAAAGAATTAAAAGAAACCAATTTTTCACCAAAAATTTTAGCCTATGATATTGAAGCAGATGATTTCAAAATTGGAGAAGGAGAAATAATAATGTTGTCTTTATTCTCAAACAACTTCAAAAAAGTTATAACATTCAAAAAAACGAATGAAAAACCAGATTATGTGGAATATGTTAAAGATGAAAAAGCACTACTAGAAAAATTTGTAGAGTATATCGGAAAAATCTCGCCAGATTTTCTTGTTGGATATTTCTCAGATGGATTTGATTTGCCATATCTAAAAGCAAGAGCGGAAAAAAATAAGGTTAAACTAGCTTTGGGCCTAGATGAAAGTCAACCAAGATTCTACAAAGGTATAATGACTACTGGAAGGATATTTGGAATTGTCCATGTGGATTTATTAAAGTTTATACAAACAGCATACTCCCAATACATGCAATCAGAAACATTATCTTTAAACGAAGTTTCAAAGGAATTTTTAGGTGATGAAAAAAAAGATTTCAAGTTCAAGCACTCATCAAAAATAAAAGAGCATGAATGGGAAAAATATTTTGAGTATAATTTGCATGACTCGAGCTTGACGTACAGGTTGTTTGAAAAGTTCTGGCCAGACATAAGCGAATTCACAAAAATCATGCAAGAACCTGTTTTTGATGTAACAAGGAACGGCATGTCGAAAAATGTTGAAGATTTTATAATCCACAATCTTGAAAAGTTTGACGAAATCCCTGAAAAGAGACCAACATACGATGAAATAGGTGAGAGAAGAAAACAGCCTCCTTTCGAAGGAGCATTTGTTTTTGAACCAACTCCAGGACTTTATGAAAACCTCGCTGTCTTTGATTTCACATCAAGTTATGGAAGTGTTATAGTAACTTTCAATTTGTCTAAATCAACTTTATTAAACAAACCTGAAAAAAATTCTTACAGCATTGAAGCTCTTGGGAAAAAAGTTTACTTTTCTAAAGAGCCAGGATTTTTTCCAGAAATGTTAAAAGAAATAATAAAAAAAAGAAAGCAGTACAAAGAAGAATTAAAAAAAGAAGATGATCCAGTAAAAAGAGCAAGGAGCAATGCTTTCAAGTTACTCGCGAATGCTTCTTATGGATACCAAAGTTTTTTCGGAGGAAGATATTATTGCGAAGAGGCGGGGGCAGCAACAGCGGCATTTGCAAGACAATCAATCAAAGAAGCAATTGAAAATATAGAAAAAGCCGACTATAAAGTAATTTATTCTGACACAGATTCAATTGCATTCATCCAAGGCAATAAAACACAAAAACAAACGCTTGAATTCCTTAATTCCTTAAATGAAAAACTCCCTGGAATAATGGGGCTTGAGTTGGAGGGATTTTTCAAGAGGGGTATATGGGTTACAAAAAGAACAGGAGATATTGGTGCAAAAAAGAAATATGCTTTGATAGATGAAAAAGGCAGGCTGAAAATAAGGGGTTTTGAAACAGTGAGAAGAGACTGGTGCAAACTAGCAAGAGAGATTCAAAATAATATTTTAAGACAAGTATTGAATGACGGAAATGAAAAGGCCAGTTTGGAATATTTAAAAAAAACAATTAAAAAAATAAAGTCCAGGGAAATTCCAAGAGAAGAGTTCATAATAAAAACACAATTAAAAAAGCCAATATCTGAATACAAGGCAATTTCCCCCCATGTTATAGCCGCAAAAAAAATGCATGAATTAGAGATTCCAGTAAGTGCAGGCACATTAATTGAATTTTATATAGCGGAAACAAGAGAAAACAAAAAGCTTGTTAGAGATAAAGTTAAACTTCCCCAAGAAAAGGGAGAATACAACATAGAGTATTATTTAAAACATCAAATACTCCCTGCAATTGAAAATATCCTCCAAGTTTTTAATGTCAATGCTGAAGAACTGATAGATGGAAGAAGACAAAAGACTTTGGGGGATTTTTAATTATTTTTTCATCCCAGATTTTAGATCTAAATAGAAATTCTTAAAGAATAATATCATAAATGGAGTTAATACTAAAGAAGAAATAATATGACCAATAAAAGGAATAAGTCCTGCAACACTACTAACTACAACCATTATAATAAAAAGCAAAAGCATACACCCAAATATATTCCACCACCTTCCCTTAACAAGAGTCTTACTTTTCTTCATAGAATCCCAAGCCCCATCATTTCCACTAAGTAAAAGATAAGGGGAAAAAGCCCAGAATACCCAAAATATTATTCCTGGAATTATCAAAAGAATAAAAAGAGGAGTAATGCATAAAATTGTTAAGAGTGTAAGTCCAACAAATCTCCAAAAGTTCTTTCTAGCAAATGCAAAAGATTTGTCAAAAGAGATATCTTTCATTTTAGAAAATCCAGTATGAATATACGAGATAGCGGCCAAAAAATAAAAAATCCCTAAAAGAAGATAAAATACAAAAATTCCCCCAAAAAGAGGAATTAAAGATAAAAAAGTCTCTTGATTCAAAACAATTTCACTAAGATCAAAACTTCCTGTCTTCAAAAAGGAAAGTCCCAATGAAGAATAAGTGCCCACAAAAAGCACCATAAGAATTAATGAAAATACCACAACCGGAATCATATACAAGAAAACAAATATTTTTAATATATGAATAAATTTTTCAGTATACTCATTAAATGTATCTTTAAAAATCTCACCAAATCCCCTCATCTATCATGAAGCAATTGAGATTATTTAAACATTTACAAAAGGCCAAGAATTAAATATCCAGTTTTCCAATTTTTAAAATGCTTTCAGTATGGCTATACACACTTGTTAGCGTAATAGTTGTGAGTTTAGTTTCCCTAATTGGAATAATAACGCTTTCGATAAAATCAGACAAACTTCAAAAATTACTGATATACTTGATAAGTTTTGCAGCAGGGGCTCTTTTTGCAGATGCTTTTTTACATTTACTGCCCGGACTTGCAAAAGATGGATTAAAAATAAAAATTCCTATTTTTATTCTAACTGGGATTGTGGTATTTTTTGTGATAGAAAAAATTGTTCACTGGCAGCACTGCCATATGCCCATAACAAAAAACCATGTCCATAGTTTAGCAATAATGAATTTGGTAGGAGATGGTTTTCATAATTTTTTAGACGGATTGATAATCGCAACAAGTTATATAATAAGCGTCCCGGCAGGAATAGCAACAACTTTGGCTGTTTTAATTCATGAAATCCCTCAGGAAATGGGAGATTTTGGAATATTAATTTATGGTGGCTACACAAAGAAAAAAGCATTGTTAATTAACTTTTTAACTGCACTAACTGCAATAATTGGGGCAATAGCAGGGTTATTATTAAGTAAATATGTGTCTGGAACAAAAGAATTAATCACTGCAATAGCAATTGGAGGCTTTATATACATAGCCGGCTCTGATTTGATTCCAGAGCTCCATAAAGGGTATTCAACAAAAAAAGCACTTCTTCAGTTGCTCTTCTTTTTGATAGGAATAGCTTTAATAGGCTCATTATTATTTTTGGAATGATAAAATGAAAACAAATCCAACACAAAAGCCAGAATTTACAGAAAGAATGAAAAAACTTCTTTCACCATCCGATTACGAAAAATTTGAAGAAATTCTAAAAATTTTTCCGATAAAATCTTTAAGAGTTAACACATTAAAAATTTCTCCAGAAAATTTGAAAAAAAGATTGGAAGAAAAAAATTGGAAAATAACACAGATATGGCCAAAACATCCTGAAGTAATGGTTGTTGAGGGAAAGTTTTCAGATAATAATTTAATTGATTTAGAACCGGGTGAACTTGGAAGAGCCCTGGAACATCTTTTAGGATATTATTACATCCAAGAGTTAGCAAGCATGTTGCCAGTAATTGCCTTGGAGCCAAAACTGGGAGAAATGATTCTTGATTTATGTGCATCTCCAGGAAGCAAAACAACTCAAATAGCGTCATGCATGCAAAACACAGGAACAATATTAGCAAATGAGATAAGCTATTCAAGAATAAAAATTCTAGCCTCTAATTTAGAAAGATGTGGAGTTACAAACACAATAATAACAAAAAAAGAAGGAGTTGCTTTGTGTATTAGATTAAAAAAATCAGGAATTTTATTTGACAGAATATTAATTGATGCTCCTTGTTCTGGTGAAGGGACTTTAAGGTCGACACCTAAAACATATCTGATGTGGAATCCAAACACAATAAAGTCTCTCTCAAAACTCCAAAAAACTTTAGTAGCTTCAGCTTTAGAAATACTAAAGCCAAATGGGACACTAGTTTACAGCACTTGCACGCATGCTCCAGAAGAAAACGAGGCAATTGTAGACTATCTTGTAAAGAACTTCCCAAACATCAAGACTGAAAAAATTTCTCTGCCAATAAAATTCAGACAAGGAATAAATGAATGGAATGGTGAAAAATTCTCAAAAGAAGTAAATCTTTCATGCAGAATATACCCCCAGGATAACAACACAGAAGGCTTTTTTGTTGCAAAATTTAGGAAGATAAAATGATAAAAATAAAATCAACCACAAATGAAGAGCCCAGAGCTGAGAGATTTTTTGTTGTAAAAATGAGGAAGATGAAATGAAAATAACAAAAGATAAATATTTAAGAAAGCGGGGCGGAACTGCAAAGATAATAAAAATATCATGTATAAAATGCGGCTCAGAGATATTTATTTATCAAAAGGATGGAGTAGGATGGTTAAAAAGATGCTATCTAAACAGAATTATAGGGCCTAAAAGAGAAATTTATCCTGAGAAGCTACTATGCAAATGTAGAAATTTAATTGGTACACTAACTAAACATAAAGATGAGAGGTTAGCTTATGCTTTGATTAGAGGTAAGTTTAAACGTACTAATTTTAAAACAAAATGACACTCCACATATTCTCAAAACAAGAAAAGCAGGAAATACTTGAAAAATTAAATGAACAGTTTGGAATAAAGGAAATTCCAGGAATCTTGATAAAAATAGGGCAAGAAAGGATTTTCCTTTATCAAGGGTCTCTAAATGAAGACCAGTTAAAAACATTAGAAGATGAAAGAATTTTCATAGAAAGAGTAGGAATTTATTTTGGAAAAATACAGGAAGATGGGATAAGGCTAAGCATTGACGGAGCAAACTTGATGAAAAATCAAATAACAAAAAATATTTTCGAAATTTCAGAAAAAGAAGTTGACATTTGGATGCACGGCTCAGAATTGAATATTCCCACAAACTTGCACAGCTTTGTAATCATAAAACACAAAAATGATTTTTTAGGGACAGGAAAAGCCTCTCAAAACAAAATAACAAATTTTATTCCAAAATCTAGAAGGCTAAAATTTAAAGGCTAAGAAAAGAGATAAGATTCACTATAAGAAATATAATTGAGAAAACATAAAAAGATATTAAAAATCTCTCATCAATATTTCTCTCATAATAATAGTCTATTGCAAACCCAAGTTGCACAATTAAAAATATCATTAGAAATCCAAAAGAACTGAATGCAAATAGGTTTGAAACATAAAGTGAAACGCTTATCACCCCTACAGCAGCAAAAAGCCCCATGCTAAAATGAGAAGTTGAAAAAAAGTCAGAAAATTTTAGTTTATTGAGCACAACTTTCTCAGGAACAGCTTTCTTCTTCACCACTTTTTTTCTAGGCATTATTTTAAAAGGTAATGGATATTTTTAAGTTTAACTAAGTATCTTTCCCAACAAATCGTCTAGCTTGGACCTTAGCCTAGATTTATTATGTATGTAAACACACTCTCTGAATAGAATATGATTATCAAGAGGATATAAGTTTACCACCCCTCTGGCAAGAGTTCTTGCAGCAAACGTTAAATAGCCTTTAGCATTTGCATAATACTCTTTATACGAAACCATCAGTATTTTACAACCAAATCATATTTAAAGATTATTATATTGAAAAAATAAACTAATAAAATGGATACAGAAAAAATAATCAAAGCAGGAAAAATTGCATCGCAAGTTAAAAAATTTGCAAAATCTTTCATAAAGCCAAAGATGCATTTGTTAGAAATAGCCGAAAAAATTGAAGCCAAAATTGTAGAGCTAGGGGGAAAACCGGCTTTTCCAGTAAATCTCTCAATCAATAATATAGCTGCACATTATACTCCTTCTCATGATGATAAAACTCTTGCTCACGGATTGTTAAAAGTAGATCTAGGAGTTCACTTTAATGGATGGATAGCTGACACAGCTTTTTCAATGGACTTGGAAAATTCACAAGAAAACAAAAAATTAATCCAGGCTTCCGAGGAAGCCTTGAAATCCGCTGAAAAAATATTGAAAGCGGGAATTCATCTGAACAAGATAGGCGGAATAATTGAAAAGACAATAAAGTCAAAGGGATTTTCTCCGATAATAAATCTTTCAGGCCATGAAATAAGCCAATACGAACTTCATGCAGGGGCAAGTGTTCCAAATATAGACGACTCAAGAGCTTCAATTCTTACACCAGGACTTTATGCAATTGAACCTTTTGCGACCAACGGCTCTGGAAAAGTTCATGACGGAAAACCTTCAGAGATATACATGCTACAATCTTCATCCCATCCAAGAAATCCTGGAGCCAGGGAACTTTTGGATTTTATAGTCAAAGAATATAACACATTACCATTCTGCTCAAGATGGATTGTAAAAAAACTAGGGACAAAATCGCTCTTTGATTTAAAAATTCTTGAAAGCAATGGAAATTTACACCACTTTGCCCAGTTAGTTGAATCTGAAAACGCAATTGTAAGCCAAACAGAAAATACTGTTTTAATTGGAAAAGAAATTATTATTACTAGTGAGGATTAGAACCGTTTTGAAGAATTTCTCTTGCTTCGTTTACAAGATTAATTTGATCCTTTATCTTTCCAAAATAGTCAATGGCTCCTAATTCAATTGCTCTCCTACCTTGTATTTTTATATCCGCCCCTTGATAATAAAAAAAAGATTTAATCCCTAATTTTGTGGCAGATTTAATCGCCTCTAATTGATCAGTTATTACCAAATTAACATTTTCTAAATTTCCATCTCTAGAGCCAATAAAGTCTTGAAATTCTTTATAACTAGCTAAATTACAAAAATTATAATTCTCATTAGACCCATTATCCCCGAGCCAGTCCCTTAGCAAATTCGCCAGGTCATTTCTACAAATTTCATCTTCATCAACCAATAAAATATCTATTGCCATACAAGAACCCTTAAAAAACAATATTTAAATGTTTTTATGTAAGAATTAGTCAACTTCTAAAAAAGGATTGCTCTCAGCTTCTCTCCTGACTCTTTTCTCAAGTCCTTGAGCTGTATCTCTTAAGACATTAGAATTAATTACAAGTTGTGGTCTAACCCTCAACATAAGAGACAAAATAGGCTTTTGTTCAAGGCTTATAAGTTGCTTTAGTTGAGGCAACAATAAAAGTTTCAATCCTTTATCTTTGGTTCTTAAAGCGTTGCTTATCTCTTTAACATCAACAGCTTCGGAAGCGTATATTTCATCTAAGTCATAAAAGCAACTTTGATTATATAAAACATCAATTGCCTCTGTTGCAATATCTAATTCACGAGATCCGTAATCTGGACAAATGGTTAATGCCGTTCTCAAATCTTTTTCGCCTTTCCCAGTTCTAACGTTCTGAGTTCTTGTTTTGATTAAAGGAAGTTCTGATTCTCCAAGATAATAAACACTCTTTTGTTTCTCAGGAATATGCACTAAAACCTTATTCAAAACTAATTCTTTGCTCCACTCCCCAAAATCTACTTTACTAGTTTCAAGCATGACATTTCTTCCCCAAGAGACTACGGCCCTAACTTCTGGGCTAAATGGAAGTCTTTCTGATCTGACTAAAAACCCTCCCCTTCTCCTAGATAAAGGCTGAAACAAATCAGAAGCCTTTACTGAATTATACATATCAGCAGGGTCAACAACTAAATAATTAGGATTTCCTTTCCCATCATACAAAAAATCATAAAAAGTTCTCACTAAATCTCCGAGCATACTTTTCTGATCATGTTGTATTTTTTCTTTGGCGTCCATAAAAATTCGATAATTAAAAGCTTTTTAAATTTATCCCAGATAACTCACATTTTCCAAAGGTACAGCAGCTTTTGCTGACTTCAAGAAATTTTCTTCTATCTTTCTGTAGATTTCAATCATAGATTTAGTGACGCTGGGCCTTACTTTATTCAAAGCTTCTTCAAAATGGTCTGGCCTAACCTGTTTAGCATCTTTTGATTCTCTCAAGGCCAGCATTGCAGCTTCTCTTACTAAAGCTTCAAGATCGGCCCCAGTATATCCATCTGTTTTTTTAGCTAAATCTTTAAGGTCAACACCTTTTGCCAACGGCATTTTCTTGGTATGAATCTCAATAATTTTTAACCTTCCTTCTTCATTAGCAGAGTTGACTAAAAGTATCTTGTCAAATCTTCCAGGTCTAAGCAAAGCAGGGTCTAAAATATCTGGCCTGTTTGTCGCGGCAATTACCAAGACATCTTTCAGATCTTCAAGACCATCCATTTCAGCAAGCATCTGGTTCAAAACTCTTTCAGTAACTTTTGTTCCATTATCAATTCCTCTTTTTCCAGCTAATGCGTCAATCTCATCGAAGAAAATTATGCATGGGGCTACCTGTCTAGCTCTCTCAAAAACTTTTCTCATGCCCTCTTCACTTTTTCCGACCCACATGCTTAACAATGAAGGCCCTTTAACCTGAATGAAATTAGCTTCTGATTCTTTTGCGACAGCTTTTGCAAGTAAAGTTTTTCCTGTTCCAGGAGGCCCGTAAAGAAGAATTCCCCTTGAAGGTCTTATTCCCATCCTCTCAAAAGTTTCAGGATATTTCAAAGGCCATTCAACAGCTTCTTGAAGTTCTCTCTTAACACTGTCTAATCCTCCAACCTGATCCCAAGTAATATTAGGCGTTTCAACAAGAACTTCTCTCATTGCAGAAGGCCTTACAATTTTAAGTGCTTCCATAAAGTCTTCATGATAAACAATAAGCTTTTCCAAAATTTCTTGAGGAATTTGTTCTTCCCCATCCAATTTCATTTTTGGAAGATATTTTCTAAGAACATTCATTGCAGCCTCCTTAGTTAAAGCTTCAAGATCAGCTCCAACGAACCCATGAGTTACAGAAGCTATAGCGTCAAGATCAACATCTTTGTCCAAAGGCATTCCTCTTGTATGAATACTTAAAATAGTTTTTCTTCCTTTTTTTCCAGGAACGCCTAATTCAATTTCCCTGTCAAATCTTCCAGGTCTTCTCAAAGCAGGATCAAGAGCATTAATTCTATTCGTCGCTCCGATGACTATAACTTTCCCCCTAGCCTTTAATCCGTCCATCATAGTCAACAGTTGTGAAACAACTCTTCTTTCAACTTCTCCCTGCACATCTTCTCTCTTTGGAGCAATTGCATCGATCTCATCAATGAATATAATAGTGGGGGCAGTTTTTTCAGCTTCATCAAAAATGTCCCTTACCTTTTTCTCGCTTTCTCCATAATATTTGCTCATAATTTCCGGCCCATTTAATAAAATAAAATTTGCATCGGTTTCATTAGCAACCGCTTTTGCTAAAAGCGTTTTTCCTGTTCCGGGAGGTCCATGAAGCAAGACTCCTTTTGGTGGATCAATGTTTAATTTTTCAAAAATCTCGGGATGTTTCATGGGAATCTCCACCATCTCTCTAATTTTTTTCACTTCTTCTTCTAAACCCCCTATGTCTTCATAGGTAATCTCGGGAATTTTTTCATCTGTAATCTCAACAGCTTTTGAATTAAGAACAACCTCAGTTGTTTCAGTTATGACACAAGGTTGGTTTGGATTTGTGTTTACTACTACAAATCTAATTTGAGTCACTCCACCCAAAGTCCCAAAGAAATTTCCAAAATCTTCTCCAAAAATGTCTCCGAAGCCGTCTCCAAGTCCCATTTCGCTAAAAAGATCTTTCCTTCTTTGGACTCCACCCAAAACAACAACATCACCCTTCATGACAACTCTTCCAAGAAGTCCTCTCCTTAAACTTTCAGAATCTGCCTGGACAGTAATCCCTTTCTGGGCAGGAGCAATGATGACTTTCTTTGCTTTTTTTATTTCAGCTTTATAGATTTCAACAACATCTCCAATTCCTGTTTTTGCATTTCTTCTCATTATCCCATCAATTCTTATTATTCCTTCACCAACATCAGCAGGATAAGCCCTGTCCGCAATTGCAACGGTTTCCCTGTTTCCTTTGATTATAACAACATCCCCTCTCTTTATCTCAAGCTCCCTCATAATTTCAGAGTCTATCCTAGCAATTCCTTTGTAGGCATCATCTTGCAATGCTTCAACAACTTTTAATCTAACTTTTTTATTTGTCATTTTTGGTTTACTCTCTTACCAAGATTTTCTGCCTTTAAACGTGAATAATCTATTCCAGCCATAGCAGTACATCCTTCAATTTCAAATTTTCTATCTAAACCAGTTACCTTAAATATAGACGTAACAGGGATTCTTTGTCCTTTAAATCCCATTATATCCTCAGATTTAGACCCAAACAAATTTTTATATTTAGTATGATAATCTTTTTCTCTAGCCAACCTTAAATATTCTTCCTCATCAAGAGAACTTAATATCTGAGTTCCCTGATAAAAACCTTCTATTGACCGCCTTCTTAAAGTAATATCATTTATGTATTCTACTTTAATTCTTGTCCCCAACTCTAGTTTATCTATTCTCTTGAGCATTCTATTATTTAGACTTTGCCTTCTTGCCATTTCTGAAGTGTTATTTGTCATTTCTTTCCTCAAAAAAATTCCCAAAGTTTAATGATAATCTTCCCATCTCCTGGAAGCATAATTGGACCATGTCATCCATTCTTTTTTCCTGCTCTCTCATGAAAGAGACTATCTCTTTAGGTATTGATACAGTATAACTGTTCCCGACCATTCTCATCTTTACACGAAATTCTCGGTTTCTGAGATTTATAAATTTGACGTATTCCTGCTCATCCACAGGATGTATAATTTTGTAGCTGCATTCTGGGCATATGACAGCCCTGAGCAAAAAACCATTTTTAGAAACATTTGTTTTTTGCATTTTTTTGTTGCATTCTTTGCAAAGTATCTGGTTGTCGAAAATGTCTGTCATATTTTTATATAAGTTTTCCAAACTTCTAAAAAAACATTTGAATCGATATTTTTGTATTTCATTTTTGTTTATCTTTGTCTTTGATCCAACAACTCAAAATATACTAGTAGCAAAATAATAACTGTTAAAAGAGACCAACTTTCTGTAGAAGCTTTAGTAAGATTTAATATCAGATATATAATTAAAGATATGGCTATACTAAAAACTACATTCCTTCCGTGTCTTTTTGTTTCTTCTTTCATTTTGAGTATGATGGCTGCAGTGTATGCAGCCAGTAGGTTGAAAAGAGGTGTAGAGTATACATAAACTTTCTTTTTACAGTTTGTTTATGTATACCTTACGTATACACTTAAATAGATACACTATTTAAATCTTTCGAATTTAAAATCCATAATTATAAAATTAATAATATAAATGCTTAAAAAGAAAAAAACTTCAGCCATTATGAAAGATGATAACATTTCTTGAAAAACATAGCAAAATTCCAATAGCCATTGCAATAATAATAGCAATTGCAATGTTTTACATTTCATCGCTGCAATTTGGGCAAGGTGGAAGTTATGCCAGTACTAAATCAAACCTTTACCATCTCGCTATATTTTTCCTGCTGTCTTTATTCATGTTAATTGGAATAATCAAAAGAAAAAAATTCAGATTGATTCCTATTGTGATAGCAATAGCAATAATGTATGCTGCACTTGATGAACTTCACCAATATTTTGTCCCTGGAAGATATTGTTCTTCTACAGATTTTTTAGTAGACACTGCAGGAATTTTACTCTCGTTAGGATTGTATTTTATACTGATAAAATCCCAAAACTTAAATACCGCAAAGAATATTTGAGTTTATGGAAGAGCAAAAAGAAGTGATTCACCAAAACAAATTTAAAAATTTCTGGAAAAAATTTTGGTTTATTGTATGGAAGGATAATAGTGTAAAAGGCTGGATAATCTCCATAATATTTTTGTTTGTAGTCGTAAAATTTATTTTCTTCCCGTTATTAAACTTAGCCACAGGAACAACTCTTCCATTAGCAATAGTAGAATCCTGCTCTATGTACCATCAGGGGAATCTTTTTTCAAATTTTGGCAATTGGTGGAACAGACATGATTCAAAATATACCGGCCTAAACATAAACAAAACCCAATTTGAAGACTATAAATTAAAAAATGGATTTAATAAAGGAGACATCTTGTTTATAGTTGGAGCCAAACCTGAAAAAGTAAAAATAGGGGATATAATAATTTTCCAGACTGAAAGAAAAAATCCAATTATCCATAGAGTGGTAAACATAAGGTTCAATTCTGAAACAAGCGCCTACACTTTTTCAACAGAAGGAGATAATAACAACGGGCAGCTTGAAGAAGAAAAACTAATTAAAGAAAATCAAGTAATAGGAAAGGCTGTTTTCAAACTCGCTCCTTATTTAGGATGGGTGAAATTGGTTTTCTTTGAGCCTTCAAAATCGCCAGCAGAAAGAGGATTCTGCAATGAAAATTAATTCTTCATAAGAAACATTTTTAAACTTCTTCTTTTTCAACACTGAATGGAGTTTTGTCCGAGATGTGGCGCTGTGCTTATTCAAAAGAGAAAAAATGACGGTTGCCCAAGATGTAACTATTCTGCTAAAGGGAAAGTAAAGCTGAAAACATCAGAAAAAATTGGCAGTAAAAAAGAAATACCAGTTATAACAGAAAAAGAACAGAATGCTTATCCAGTAATAACAGAGACCTGCAAGAAATGTGGGAATGATAAAGTATATTTCTGGACAGTCCAGACAAGGGCTGGCGATGAAGCCGAAACAAAATTCTTCAAATGCACAAAGTGTGAACATACTTGGCGTGACTACAGATGAGGCAAATTCTTATAATTAATAAACGAATCTGTGGTCGAGAAGAGATTATAGATGAAATTAATCGAGAACTATTTTTTTTCTATGATCAACCACAATAGCTTTTCTTGGCCCATGAAGACTCTTTGCAAAGTCTAAAGCAGTTTTTTTGTCAGTGAAAAAATATTGATAAGATTTAAACTTCAAATATGATCTATCCTCGGAACTACTGTTAGTTGAGCTTGCAGCAATTGCATAATTTCCAAAGAAGTCTTTGCTTAATAATTTCCTGTTCAAAAGATTCCCAGCTATTTGCGCCCCATCATTCTCAAAATTGCCCTTAAAATAAATTGTCTTCCAATCAATAGGAATTAGGGTTTCAGGTACCACGTATAAACCCTGTTGTGCAATATTAGTCTGAAAACCAAGTATACTTGCAAAACCTCTGACATCTCTGTTAAGTGTAAAATAAAAAACCCTACCTCCTAAGTGAGGATTAATGACTATTTCTGAATCCATTCTGCTTGTAATAGAATAATTGCCTTGTGTTGACTCACTCAAAAGGCCAGCATCAACGAGAATATCTAATCCAGTTTTTGCCTCTGATGGAAATTTACTTCCAGCATTAACTAACTTAATCAGCCCAGAATAACTAATATCATGTAAAAAGTCAGCTCTTTCTATTAAAACATTAGTAGACAGAGGAGACAATTTTCCTTTTATCATAAAACATCATAATTTAAGGATTTAAAAGAATTTATCTACTTTAGGAATAACAATTAAAAATTATGGCCCCGATGGGATTTGAACCCACGACACCTGGATTAAGAGTCCAGTGCTCTACCAAGCTGAGCTACGAGGCCAGACCATAGATAAACATCAAAAAATAAGTTTAAAATAGTTTCTAAAATAGAATTATAGAATCCTTAGCTTTTTCAGATATTCAATTGTTGTTCTTTCATATCATCAAGCATCAATATTGATTCTACAAGTCCTTTAAACAAAGGGGCGGGCTTTAACAAGCTACTTTTTAATTCAGGGTGTGCTTGTGTTGCAACAAAAAAAGGATGATCCTTTAGTTCTATAAACTCTACCAAATTTCCATCAGGAGACATTCCAGAAAAAATCAGCCCTTTTTCTTCTAAAGCTTTATGATATTTTGGATTAACTTCATATCTGTGCCTATGCCTTTCCTCAACCTTTGTATTATTATAAAGCGAGTGAACTATGGTCCCTTCTTTGATAATTGCAGGATAGCTTCCCAGCCTCATAGTCCCACCTTTATTTTCTATAAATTTTTGTTCTGCAAGAATATCAATAACAGGATCAACGCAATTAGGTTCAACTTCAGTACTGTGCGCTTTAAGGCCGCAAACGTTTCTTGCAAATTCTACAACAGCCATTTGTAATCCCAAGCATATACCCAAAAAAGGAATTTTCTTTTCTCTGCACAATTTTATTGTTTTTATCTTACCTTCCATTCCCCTAGAACCAAATCCTCCAGGAATAATTACTCCAGAAACCTCATCAAGGTTAATCTCTTCTTTTTCAGTGTCAATAAATTTAAGATTTATTTTAACTCCAAAATGAGATTCACAATGATGCAAAGATTCAATAATGCTAGCGTATGAATCTTCCAAAGAGGTATATTTTCCTGCAATCGCGATTGTTATTTCTCTTTTTGCATTTTCTCTTTTGTTTATTAATTCTTCCCATTTCTTTAAGTCGGGTATAACTTGAATGTTAAGTTTTCTGGCCAAAAGTTGGCTCATTCCTTGTTGTTCCAAAAGAAGAGGAATTTTGTAGATATTATCAACATCTCTTCCAGAAATAATTTCCCCAAATTCAAGATTGCACATTTCGCTTATTTTTTGCACTATATTGCTACCAAGTGGTTTTCTAGACCTTGTAATGATAATTTGTGGCTCAATACCTCTCTGTCTCAGTAAAGCAACGCTCTGTTGCGTTGGTTTTGATTTTGGTTCTTTGATAACTGCAGGAATGGGCACATATGTAACATGAGTAAAAAGAACATTTTCTCTTCCAACTTTTCTTGCAAGAGATCTAACGGCCTCTATAAACAGTTCATTCTCAATATCCCCAACTGTCCCGCCAATTTCTATTAAGACGATATCTGCATTATTTTCATCTCCAGTTTGGATGAAATAGTTCATTATATAATTAGAGACGTGAGGAATAAGCTGGACTGTCTTTCCTAGATAATCTCCTTTTCTTTCTTTTTTTCTTATCTCTTCAAAAACTCTTCCCATAGTCAGGCTAAATTCTCTCTTGCATGAAATTCCAAGAAACCTTTCATAATGACCAAAGTCCATATCAACTTCTGTCCCATCATCAAGAACAAAAACCTCCCCATGTTCGGTAGGGTTCATTGTGCCAGGATCCACATTAAGATAGCCATCACATTTTATTGGAGTGATTTTGTATTTTGAAGAAAGCAAATTGCCAATGCTTGCAAGAACAATTCCTTTCCCTAATCCAGAAAGAACACCACCAGTAACAACAATATACTTTCTCATCAAGCTGAAAATAAACCAGATTTTTTAAATTATGTTGTGATGAAATGATAGATATGATAAATTAAAAAATAAAGAAATAAAAAAATTCTCTTTTCATCCCTGATTCGATAAGCTAGCAATAATTATCGTATTAAGCCCTGAATGTTTTCAATTGCGTCTGCAACATCTCTACCCTTTTTGGTCAACTTGATAAGCTTTATCCTACCTTTCTTTTCAAAGTCAACCAGCTTAAGGATCTTAAGCGTTTGCAGGATCTTAACCGCATGGCTGTAAGTACAATCCACCTCTTTTGCAAGTATGCTACCGTATCTCATTCTAACGTTCTTCTTCAAAGAAACCAACATCAAAGCTGGCTTTCTCCTAAAAAAAATGTCAAAATTGTCTTTCATTTGATTTGTTGTTCCGTTCAAATGAAAGTCAGAGAATCCCAAACCTAACTGAACTGTCTCTTCTTTCATCTTGCGTGGATTTATACAATTTAAACTATATATCCTGATGGTGTTGTATTTTTAAATGTTTTGTAATATCTATATTCGTCACCACGCTTCAGTAAAAAAACATATTTCGGAAAAACTTATTAATCAAAAAAATAATTTTTATTTATGGAAAACAAGAAAAATTCACAAAAAGAAAGAAAAACCAGAATATTGGCAGTTGGAGATGTCCATGGTGACTTGACTATGATAAACAGATTAGCAGACAGGGCAAAAAAAGAAAATGTTGATATTATTATTCTTTCCGGAGACTTGACTTTCGCTGAAAGATCTATTAAAGGAATCATCGGACCCTTTGCAAAGCAAAAAAAACCTATTTTGATAATTCCGGGAAATCATGAGTCTGTTGCAACAAACGCATTGCTTGCAGAATTATATTCCCCCTACTCAAAAAACCTCCATGGATATTATATTGTAAAAGATGGAATAGGTTTTTTTGGGGCAGGAACAGCAAACATGGGCCCCCATCAGATTAAAGATTCTGAAATTTATGATTTATTAAAAAGAAGCCACGAAAAAATAAAAAATTTAAGCAAAAAAATAATGGTGACACATATTCACCCAGAAAATTCAAAAATGGAATTCTCCGGATTTAAAGGGTCTAAAGCCGTAAAAAAAGCCATAGAATCTTTTCAGCCAGACATTGCAATATGCTCACACATTCACGAAGCTGCAGGCTTGGAAGAAAAAATAGGCAAAACAAGAGTCATCAATGTTGCAAGAAAAGAAAAAGTGTTTGAGATTTAGTATACAAATTCTTAAAAAGCAAGGATAATTATGAAAGAAATGGTATTTGGAACAAATCCTTTAGAAAAAAAATTGGAGGTTGGGGGTAATTCTTTAGTCTTAGGGGAGATCGCATCAGATATGATATTATATCTGTCAGCTCTTCAAAATGGCCAAAATAAAAAAGAAACTTATCAAAAATCTATAGAAGATGAAGCAAGTCTTTTTGAAAAAGCTGAACTTTTTTTGTATGATTTGCCAACAGCAAAAGTGAGAAGTGTTAATCTATTAAATGAAACTGAGAGTGATTTTGTTATGAATAATTTTTCTAGAGATAAAGAAACACTCTCAAGATTAAGGAACATAGCAGGTTTGATTAAGTACAATGTTAATCCCACCCCAAAAGATATTGAGATGTTAAAGGCTTTTTGTGAAAGACAATTAGCCTATGCTTCAGCCAGAATAAAATAAAGGTTAATGAATAAATACTCTTAATCACCAAAATCTTCAATTTCCTCTCTTATTTTCTTTTTTCTAAAAAAATAATAAACAACCCCAAAAATAAGGAACAAGACCCCCAAGGCGATTAGGACAAAACCAACAACAAGCATGGTGTAATTTCTAAAAAGCCCAACAGCCGCAATTCCCGCAACAATTATTGAAAATGCCGTCCTGACATAAGATAATAAAGTCCTCTCATTAGACAAGAATGTTCTCTCTTCAGACAATTCTTCTTCAATCTCAGCTTCGGTTTTCCTTGGCTTCATAGATAATAGACAAAAGTTAAAGTTATAAATTTACCTCTAAAATAGAAAAATCTTAAAAAGCCATGTTCTTCTCTCACTTTATGGCTAAAAAACCAAACAAAACAAAGGAAGAATTAGCAAGCGAAAGGTTCTTTCCCATAGACCAAAGCTCATTAAGAAAATCTGTAGAAAAACTGGAAAAAGATACACAAGAGACCCACAAACAAACTATTGAAAAAATTTACAAAAGTCAAATCGAAAACCCTGTTGAGTTGATAAAAACAACAAAAATTAGAAAATCACAGCCGAGAAGAAAATTCAAGGTAAGTGGACCAGGCAAGAAACCAGAATTTATGAATAAAAAGAATAGCGGGGCAAAATTCAAGCCAGTTGATTCATACAAGCCGCAAAAAATTTCCTTGAATCCAGAAGGTTATGAATTAATAATAACTGAAAAGCCGCAGGCAGCTGCAAAAATTGCAGATGCACTTGGAAGTGTTAACAAAAAAAATTTCAAGGGAGTTCCTTATTATGATGTGAATAGGGATGGAGAAAAAATAATTGTTGCCTGTGCTGTCGGCCATTTGTTCACGTTAGCACAAAATACACCTGGGTCAAATTTCCCAGTGTTTGATATAAAATGGGTCCCAAATTTCTATGTAAGAAAACAAGACTTCAGCAAGAAATATTATGATGCAATGTCAAATCTTGTAAGGGGTGCAAGCTCTCTGACAGTGGCCACAGATTATGACATAGAAGGAGAGGTTATCGGATTGAATATAGTCAAATACATTTGCGGACAAAAAGATGCAAGCAGAATGAAATTTTCAACACTTACACCAGTAGAACTAAACAAAGCATATGAAGAAAAATCCCCGACGCTAAACTGGGGCCAGGCAATTGCTGGAGAAACAAGACACTATCTAGATTGGTTTTATGGAATTAATCTTTCTCGAGCACTAATGAATGCTCTAAAATCAATAGGAAAATTCAAAATAATGTCTATAGGCAGAGTCCAGGGCCCAACATTAAATTTTATTGTAAAAAAAGAAAGGGAAATCCAGTCATTTAAGTCAAAGCCATATTGGGAAGTTTTCATAACTGTAAAGAATAAACATGTTGTTGAATTAAAGCACAACAAAGAAATTTTCAATAAGAAAGAATTGTCTAAATTTGATAATCTTAAAGGAAAGACGGTTATAGCAACAACTAAAAAATCCTCTGAAAACATCGAACCAAATCCACCATTCAATTTAACGTCATTGCAGACAGAGGCTTACAAATTTTATGGGCTGACTCCTTCAAAGACTTTGCAGATAGCCCAATCTCTTTATCTAGACAGTTTAATTTCATATCCAAGAACTTCCTCTCAAAAACTTCCTCCTTCAATAGGCTACAATGAAATTCTTGAAAAAATTGCAAAAGAATTCAGGGTTGAACATTTGATAAAAAGAAAAACGCCCATAGAGGGAAAAAAATCAGACCCAGCTCACCCTTCAATATATCCAACAGGAAACACCCAAATCCTTACAGGAGACCAAGAAAAAATCTACAACCTGATTGCAAAAAGATTCCTGTCTTTATTTTGTGAAGATGCAATAATTGACAGTAAAAAAATAAGTGTCAATGTTGATGATTTGGATTTTTCGCTAAGAGGTTCGACAATAAGAAAAAAAGGATGGATGGATATTTACCCAACCAAGTTAAAAACAGAGGATATTCCTGACGTTGAGGGCGAAGTTAAAATAATCAACTCAAGAATAGAAGAAAAAGAGACCCAGCCTCCAAAAAGATATTCTCCAGCATCAATAGTCTCTGAACTTGAAAAAAGAAATATAGGGACAAAGGCAACCCGTTCATCCATCCTTGAAACCCTTTATGACAGAGACTACATAAAAGACCAAAGCATAAAGGCAACTTCATTAGGAATGTCGTTGATAGAGACTCTTGAAAAATACTCTCCAATAATAATAGATGAAAAGCTGACGAGAAGTTTTGAAAACCAGATGGATTCTATAATTGAATCAAAAAAAGATATTTACGAAAAAGAATCGAGCCTTATAGAAAAAGCAAAAGAAACAATAACCTCTATCTCAAAAGATTTTGGAAAGCATGAAAAAGATATTGGAAACGAGTTGTTAAAAGCCAATACAGAATTAAGAGAAGTAAAAAGAGAGGAAAACAAAGTTGTTTTATGTCCAAAATGCAAAAAAGGTTTCTTAAGCATAATTTATTCTAAAAAGAACAGAAGGCAATTCATTGCATGCAACTCATATCCAGAATGCAAGAACACTTATTCATTGCCTCCAAACGGCTTCATAAAAAAAGCTGAAAAAGATTGCGAGGAATGCACATTTCCAATGCTTATGAGAATCCAAAAAGGAAAATCCCCCTGGATTTTCTGTTTCAATCCAGAATGCATAAAAAACAGGGAAAGAGTTGAGAAGTATAGGAATTCTCAAGTTAGTTAAATGAAATAAAAGATTCTCTAAGAAAACTCTATCATTAAAACGAGAAACATATAAATTGGAATCAAAGAACCAATTATAATTCCTAAAATTGCAAAAATTTTATCTTTTTCTTTAGCTCCAAAACCTAAAGACAAGCCTCCTAAAAAAATGCCTATCCAAGGAAAAAAATAAAAAACAATAGCAATTTGTCGATAAAAAAGAAGACCTGCTAAAAAATCTAAAAAAGCAATCAAAGAAAACACAAACGAAAAATAACCTAGGTTCTTCATAATATAAAAAAGCATATTACCTTTAAATAGTTAATGAAAGAATAAGTAAAAATTATAAAATAAAAACAAAAATTATCTTTTCTTTTTAGCAGGCATTTCTTTCATTGCATGCCTATGGTTTCCTGCCCAGCATTCATTGCAGCTCTTACACCAAAGTGCATGAAGAAGCAATCCCAAAGCAGCTATAAAAATAACCCACTTAGCAGTTGACCAAGCAACAATATTGAATATAGCAAATACAGCTATAATCAAAAGTAAAACAACATGTATCCATTTACAGCTCATCTCAACACCCCCTTTTTAATTCTTATATCATAGCTAAATGGGTTAATAAAGTTAATGTAGAACAACAATGCTTAAAAATACAGAAATTAAAAAAATGTATGAAGTATACAAAAATCCAAACAAAAGCGCTTTGGAATTTGACAGTTGAAAGAGTCGAGGGATATAGTGGAAGGCTAGAAATTGCTGTAAAAAACCATGATCCAAAAAGCACAATAAAGAGATTAACATTTAATGGAGATTCTCCAATTGTGGCTGGAAACAAAATAATTGCCCATATCCCAAGGACAGGCTCTTATGGTGCTGAAACTGGAGACATAAGCAACCTGCAAGCAGGAGAAATGAACATAAGAAAAGAAAATTCTGCAGAAAAAATTTCCACAGGCGGAGAAGTAGTTTATATTGAAATTTTAACAGAAAAAGGAAAAGTAAAAAGAACAGATTATAGTACTACTCTTTACAGAAAATCTTAAACCCATTCTTTAGATTATATAAGAGTGCAATAATGCTTAAAAATAAAAAGTAGCAATAATTGTCTTAATCATGAAAAAAGAGGAACTCGACAAACTCCAAAGAATATATAATAAAGGAATACTAAGACAAGAAGGACACTTGTTTGGAGAATTAGGAGAAACAAAAGATAAAGAAGGTGTTGCAAGAATGATAAAAGAATGGCATAAAATTCAGCCAAAATATGTTTTCTTAACCGAAACTTCAGGAACACCTTGGGGTTATTTAATCAAGGCTGCGTGGAAAGAAGCTTACCCGAATGAAACCGTTCCAAAATTTTACAGAGTAGACCCCATTACGCTTACAAGAGCTGATTACTATTATTCAAGAAATAGGGACAAGCGTAAAGAAAGAGAACAAATTGATAATAGATTTGAAGAATTTTTTAATGAGAGAATTAAAGATAAACATTCACAAATAATAATTTTTGATGAATCATCTGCAACAGGCCATAGCTTAAATATTACTAAAGAATACTTGAAAAAGAAAGTACCATCTCAAAATATTCATCCTTTTACAGGAGATAATTATCTTAGTAGTGGTTCAGCTATACCTGCAATAAGTGTTACAGGCAAAAAAACCAAATATTCTTCCAAAGTAGGGTATCCTCCTTCAGAGTATAGATTTACTGGAGAATTTATTCATGATGTTGATAATAGAAAGTTAGTAAAAAATTACATAACTAAGATGAAAGAATGGGGAAAAATTATAGGTAAAGAAATTAAAAACAAAGGAAATCTTGAGGGAAAAGTAACCTCAATTATTGCAATTGTAAGTTTATCATTGTCAATTTTATTCATGTCTTCCAATATTACTAGTAACGTGATCAGCAACTTAGATAACACTTTATCAAATTGGATAAGCCTAGTATTATTTGTCATAGGACTTGTTTGCTCTTTATTATACCTAAAGAAAAAATCTTAAGCCCACTCCCTAAGCGTCTTCTGAGTTTTAATGTTTTCAAGCAATTTGCTTTTTGTCAAAATATCTGAAAGATCAAACTTATACTTTATTTGGCTGATTTGTTTTGCGCTTTCAATCATCTCTTTTTTAGTTGAAAATTTCATTCCCATTGAAGCCATAGCTTTTCTTACACTTTCTCTCACAACCCAAACACCCAACGCTGCCCAGTAACTGGGTGTTTCTAATCTTATTGCCAGAATTGAAGCCTGTCTTCTAGAACCAGCCAGATATTCCAAGATAGGAAGCCTTGCAGCATAATATCCTCCAGCAGTCGAACTTGCATAATTTTTTCTCCCATAAAAATTTTCATAATCAGTTGAAGCCTTTAACTCTTGAGAAGAATTCCAAGAGCTTCCTGGAAAATACAATTCAAAAAGCTCATAACTCCAAACATTAGGAAACAACATTATGATATACTGATTTCCAAAAAACTCTCCAAAAAACAATTCATAGTCTTCTATAATTTTGTAATCTCTGATTTCATCAATCAAATATTTTCCAAGAGTATCATCTGTTGCCGTTATGCTCCATCTTGTCGGAACAAGTCTTTTATTTTTCTTCAAACCCAAAACGCCAACACTCAAAATTTTGTTCAGGGAATATTCATCAAAATCCGATTTGTAAAGAATTGTCAATGCTTCCGAGGCTTTAACCTCGTCGTTCATCAATTTGTCAAGTTTCCTTTCAACTTTTACATTTCCGATAATCTTTGCTGTTTTCAAAGGAGCTTTCATCCCATGAGGAGTTTCTATTCTGTCTAAATGATTTCTGACGCTCACTCCGCTTTTTAATTCAATCTCAACATCAACAGGCCGAGAAGCAACTGCAATCTCTTGAGCTATTTGCACAAATTTTTTATTTAGTCTAGAATCCTGAACCTGAGACTGAAACCTGGAATTCAACAAACTTCCCCTAAGCCTTATGACATCACTTATTGCAAAATTGTTGTCCGCCCAATATCTAGAATTATCATAAATCCATGCTTCATCATCTCTTTCCAAAGGACTCAATATTCCAACATTAACTAATGGGTATCTTAGTTTAGAACCTATAAACACACTCGGAGGAGAATTACTGTCAAACTTCGAAATTTTCCCAATATCTTTGTATTTAAATCTAGTCTCAACTATTTTCTTTATAACTTCAAACTTTATATCCATTTAGAACAGAAGATGCTGAAGTTTTTATTAGTTTTTAGCTACTGGAGAATAAGTTAATTTGTGCTGATAATAAGCCTCCCTAAAAGAGCGCATCTCATCCCGTATATAAAAACTTAAACTGCCCTCATTAAGTTGGGCATTGATAACAAAGGCATAGCCACTCTTTATAATTCCAGAATCATTTGTAATCAAGCAAGTTTTTCCTTTTTTTAATGCGAGCAAGCCCGCGCTCATTAGAAGTTTTAAGTCAACTTCAGTTATTCCGTATTGTTTACTTAAAAAAGAATATTGAGACATTAAAGCCTCAAAAAAGAGTATTTCTTCTCCAACAAAATAGATTATTCTATCAGAATTTGTTAAATTGCTTAATAATCTTTTGTGGGATTTTTCACGTTCATGAAGCTTTACACCTAACTCTCTGGTTGAACCACTTTTTTTGATATATTCTGCCAATTCCCGTTCTCTAGTAAAATTTTGTTTCATAGCAGCACTTCTAAGTCTATTAAGTCTTTTTACATCACTTTTTCTAAATTTTTTCCATGATTTCAATTCTTCAACAACATCATCAGTAGTGTACAAGTTTGATCCTCTAGACACAAAATTATTAAAAAACTCAGAAGATTCTATTTCCACTTCTATCTGTGGAATTTTTTTGTCCAGGCCAGTTTCAGATGGTTTTGCAATAAGTATCCCATAAGGTCTAGACAAAGCACACGTATCAATCACTAGATAATCATACTCTGAAGACAATTGTTCTAGTGTTTTTCTAGTTTCCATAGAAAAGAAATCTTAAGTTTTGTTTTTAAGCTTTTATATCCAACTCTTCTTAAAAATTCCCTTATTTTTTATCTCAAAAACCATTTCTTTCTCAGGCAAACTTCTGTGTTTTAAGAGTATTGCTTTTCTCTTTCCACCTTCATGCTTCAGCTCTATAATGCATTTACACCAATACTTGAACAAATCTCCTCCAACAATATGTGTTTCTGCTTCCTTCTTGCTTTTAAAATCTTCCTCATTTTGAAAATCCTTGTAAACTTGGTTAGTTATTATGACTGGAATTTGTTGAGTTCTTGCAATTAACGAAAGAAGTTTCATCTGTTCTGCAAGTATTCTATTAACATTTCTGATGAACTCTCCATCATCCTTCTTTTTTATAGCATCGCCCAATTCAAGCCTGTAAAGCATTGCCATGCTGTCGACAACTATCAAACCAACATCTTCTTTTTTTACCTTCTCCAGAAGTTTTTCAAAAATCTTTTTCTGCTCGTCAAAAGATTTAGGTTCTAAAAGCAAAATATTTGAAATTATGTCTTTATAATTTTCACCAACAATTTGTTTAACTCTTTCAGAAGAAAAACCTCCCTCAGTGTCTATAAAAATAACTTTGTTATTTTTTTTTGCCTGACTGCAGGCAGCGAGCATTGCAAAATTTGTTTTCCCGCTTCCAGGAGAACCCGCAATCATCGTTATGACTTCAGACTCATATCCGCCATAAAGCCATGTATTAAGATCATAACTGCCTGCAGAAATTTTTTCAGATTTTTCAATTGCCATAGACTAAAATTATATTAACAATTAATAAGGATTATTGTGATTTTACGCTACCAGGTTTATTAGATTCCAGTCCAAAAATTTTCCAATATCTTAAGACAGTCATTTGGGTAAATTTACCAATCTCTCTTGCTGTCATTGCAGCATTTCCATCAAAAACATAATGCCCCGCAACTATTAAATCCAAGTCTTCATCTGAAAGATGAATAAACCTAGGCTCTTGTCCGCTTTTATAAACATGTCTTCTTATCGTCTCATCAGAAAATCCAGTTTCTTCATGAACTTTTTTAACATTGCAATTGTACTTTTTAAACAAATCAACAATATTTTCTGCGTCTGATTCAGAAATTGGAGAACCTCTTAAACCTCTTGGTGGCAGATTTAAATCAATCAAACATTCTCTAAGAGTTTTGTATGAACATCCAGTAATTTTTGACATTAATTTTACATTGCCCTTACACTTTTCATATAGAGGCCTAAGATTTCCAGCTTCACCTTTGATTGCAAATTCTCCTTCACCATTAGTCAATTTATTGTTTAAGCTTCCCATATTCATTTATAGAATTATCACTTCATCTTCTTAAATTCTTCAAGAGTCTTGTCAAGATCTTTTATTACAAAAGTAATAGCATCACTAATTGCTTTCTTTGCTGATTTTCCCTTAGTCTTGACTTTCAAAATTGGCTTCTCAGTTGGATGGTCTCTCTTCCATGCAGCCACAACAATTTCGTCATCTTTGTTAAGATAAACTCTGAGTATTTCTGCAAGCGTCAAATTTGGAAGCTCAACTTCAATCTCATCCTTCTCACTCTTCAAAAACTTAAGTTCCATATTAAGAAATCTTAAAAGTAGTTTAAAAAGGCTTCGGTTGATGTTTTGTGTTTCATCAAACCATTCATTACTTCAGAGACTCCTTCAACACCCTTTAACATAATGGGCTCTTTACTTAAATCATCTTTTTTAACGAGCATTTCAAGAATCGATATTCCAGCACCATTAGAATTTCCAAATTTAACTTCTCCACGCCAAAAACCATTTCGTCTTTGGTAAAAATGCTCTACGGGGCTAGAATCAAGACAGGCATAATTACTAACAAAATATAACTCGTTTTCTGTCATTAATCCAGTAAACGTTGAAACCCCTCCTGCATCAAAAGTAACTCCTTGAACATTTTCGCCATTTAATGCCAGCATTGCCAAAAAAGGATATTCTTGTTTTTCTCGTCTAAAAATACCTTTTGCAAAATAAGAGTCTCCTCTAATTAACAAAAAATCACTTAAAGCCTTCTCCATAGACTTTTCTATCTCACCCTTTTCAATAACTTCTGTCATTTTCACTTCCAGAATTTCCAGCCTTTGCTCTCTTTGGGTTTTACCTCAGAACTTTCTTGACCTTCCCAAAATTCTGCATCGTCACTAACATCTATCTCTTCCACTACATCTTCCCCAGGATTCGTTTTTTCGTTTGATTTACTATTTTTTATTCTCTTAAGATCCTCAACTCTCAAACTCTTTATATTAGGGTCATCAAAATTAATTTCTTTAGGAAGTTCTCTATGTGCTTCCTGTTTTTTTAGATTAGAAGTATTTGGGAAATAAGAAACGCCTCCACTTCCTTTTGTAATTTTTATCTTATAAAAAGTTTCCAATTTATTCACAATCCTAAAATCATCTGCAGGAAGTACGCCCCTCTCAGCCATTTCTATCACAGCCTCAGACTCACCAATCTCTTTAGCAACCTGTGCAATTGAAAGCTTTCTGGCTCTTCTGGCCATTTTCAAAGCCCAATGAAAATTAGGAACGAGATTCAAAGGAGCATCTTTTTTTTCCACTGATCCTTGCTTAGCCTTATACTGTTTGTCAACAATCTCTCTAAGTGTAGTTTCTCTGGTACTTGCAGGAGAAAAGGCCTTGGTTTTTGGCTCAGGAATATTAAGTTTTCTTCTATGGTCTGAAGGGTTAAGTTTAGCCATGTTAGACAGCCTAGTATAGACGCTTGTTGGCCTTTCAGCCTCTTTAAGCTGGTACGTTGTTGGCCTTCTTATCACAGGCAGTTCCTCATGCGCATTGCAACTTTCACATATGGGAATCAATCCTTCATTGGAAATAGCGATTAAAAGCCTTGTTTTGCTCCCATCTAATCCGCATCTAGCGCATTGTGCCATAAAAGAATATAGTGCATTCCTTTTTTAATATTTCTATTCTGGGAAGGTTATTTCAAATATTTGTCAAGTTCTTCTTTAGTATGAAACCCGCTAAAGATATATTTCTCATCTATTATAACAGAAGGAAGGTAGGTTATATTATACAGCCTTCTTTGAAGATCAACTGATTTCAGGCCTAAATCGCCGGCAATTGGCAGCAAAATTACCCTATTGCCTTTCTCTTCTTTTATCTGCCCAAGTATGTTTGAAACAACGGTTTGCTCTCCTTTTTTAGCCAAATCATTTTTATTGTCAGAATAGATATAAGTTAAAGTATGAAAAGTCTCATTTTCTCCACCACACTTCTCCTTCAAGAGAATACTGTTGAGCCAAAGCTCTGTTTTTAAAAGAACATATTTCTTTTTTTCCCGGAGTATTTCGTCAGAAATTTGATTAGCTTGTTCATATCTGTCAAGTACAAGTCCGCTTTGATAAAGCTCATCTGCAAATATAAAATTCTGTTTTATTGCTTCATTACAGGAAGCTCGGTTCATAATCTGGAAATAGTAATTTTGAAGTTTTAAGTCCAAAGCTTCCAGTTCAAAAGTTCTTGAATCATCTATAACCTTGTTGACTCTGACTGACTCAACATAAAATCCTAGAAAAAATCCGATTATTAATATAAAAAAAGCTAGTATAAAAACTTCTATAAAAATTCCATATTTCGATTTTATTATTTCGTGTACCATCTTAAATCTCTCCTAATTAGTTTATAAAAGGACCACAGCAATGGTGCAACATACAATGGCCTGTACACAAAAAGGTATATGAGTATGGTTCTTATACCTTTTCTTTTAAGGTCAGACTCTCTGGAAGCATATCTATAATAAACAAGGCTCAAGCACAAGAAGATAATTCCGAAAAAGAATAGCATGGTTACCAGGGGATTAAATTTCAAAAATTTAAACGGATTATATCCTTGAAAATAATAAGGTATGGCTGAGATATAAGGAAATATCTTATGATAAAGCTGTCTGACAAAAAGTGCAAATCCCAACAAGGCGAACAAAAAGGAAATAAAAACGTATTGTATAATTACATAACCAAATAAATTTTTTGTATTTTTAAAAATAAATTTTTTGTATTTGTAAAGCGTCTGCAGTCCACCAAGATTCCATCTTATTCTCTGTTTATGCCAAGCCTTAAAAGTTTCTGGGACAATTGTATAGACCTTAGTTGAATAAGACATCTTTGTTTTATAACCTAAACTCAAAATCTTCCAAGTAATTTCAATATCTTCGGTCAAATTTTTTTCATCGAATCCATTAATTTGTTTCATAACACTCCCCCTGTAAATGCTTAAAGGCCCATTGGTGACATAAACACATCCTATAAAATCCAAAATTTTTCTACTCCACGCAATAACAACATAATCAAAATCCTGAAATCTTTCAATAAAATTATTTTTCTTCTCTTTGACCCAAACCCTAGAAGTAACAGCAGCAACTTTTTCATCTTCTTCAAAATACCCGACCATCTTTGTTAGAGAATCTTTCGATGGGAAAGAATCAGAATCAACAAATCCAATTAAAGAAGTCTTTACAAATTTTAAACCGTAATTTTTAGAACCAGCAGCATTTCCCGTATTTTTAGGAGTTTGAACCACAATCATGTTTGAATGTTTTTTTGCAAACTCTTTGATGACCCTATAGGTATTGTCAGTGCTGCAATCATCAACGACAATAATTTGTTTTTTTCCGCTAGGATATTCTAAATCAACAACTGCCTGCAAAGTGTTGGAAATTTCTTTTTCCTCATTATAAGAAGGAATAATTACAGATATCGGAAGAAATTTTTTTGGTAAAGGATATTTGTAAAGTTCATCTCTATTTTTTTTGTAAAGAAGAATGAATAAAAGAAGAAAATATATACCAAAAAAAAACATAAAAAGATAAAGTCCTACAACCAAGTCCATTATCCAACTCCTTGATTTATTTTGTCAACCTCTTCCCCTCTTCCCAATGGATTGTCTGCCCCAGAAACGCTGAAATAATCATAAAATTCATCGCTCAAACTCAGGTCATTTGTATGTCCAACTTTCTTTTTTTTCAGGAGTCCAAGATCAACAAATTTCTTGACATGATCATAGGCTTTATTTCCCCTGATTTTTATTATGACAGATTGCTTTATTGGTTGTTTATACGCAATAATTGCCAAGGTTTCCTGTTCAGCTTTTGAAAACTCAGCACTGCCAGTTGCCAGCTTGTTTATTACTCCAGAATACTCTGGCTTTACATCCATTTTCCACATTTCTCCTTTCTCAATTATCCTCAAAGCACTATGCTCCACCTCATATTTTTCTTTAAGTTTTTCTATTAAATCACGAATTATTATTGGGTTCAAATCACTCAGACTGATAAGATCAACCATTGTCAAAAATCTTCCAGAAACAAAAAATATAGCTTCAAGCTTTTTCAAGTCTTCTTTTTCTTGGTCTTGATCTAATTTAGCCAGGGCAGAATGGGTATGCGAAAGTCTGGCTTCATCCATTTCATCAACTGCTTTGCCCTTTATGTCTGACATGAAAGTTAGAAAAATTTAAAGTTTATAAGGATTATTGAAGAAATAAACCGAACATATTATAAGATTGTTTTAAAAAATCTTCGACATACTTCCTTCCATTGTCAGATAAAGCAAAAGTCAGCTTGTCATCTTCCCCTCTTTCTGGATCTTTAAGTCTATCAACAAGACCTTTCCCAGATAAAACAGATGCTTCTGCAAGTAAGTTTCTATCTGAAGAACTCATTTTTAAAAGTGTTTGATAGTGAACAGGTTCTCTAGAATTATACAACATCATTAAAAGTTCAATTTTCGATGCAAAATCTGATGAGTCATATCTAACCATACAAGGAATCCAAAAAGCTAGTTTAAATAAATTATTGTGATAAAAATTAATGCACCTTAAATCTTAGAATAGCACCAATTCCACCCATATTTTTGAACTGCTGGCCTTCTTCAGTTTCTGTAGAAATCATTTCAACACTTGCCCCAATGTTCTCAGCAAGTTTTACTAGCTCTTTGGCCAAAAATTTATTTATCTCTTTAGAAATAACTAAGGTGTCTACAGCACCATATTCCAAAGCCTTCCTAGTTTCAGGTTCTTTTAATGCTGCAATATCTGGTCTTTCTCCCAAAATCCTAAAAAATTTCTCAAGAACTTTTTTTTCATAAACAAGCTCCTGTCCGACTAAAATGTCCCTGGCTTTTTCGACTAACTCCTTAAGCCCAGATTCAGAAGTGTCTCCTAAATCAAGAATTCCTATAAGTTTTCCCTGCAATTTTGACGGCAAGTATTCTCCCTCCAAAAATTCATCTTTTGTAGGAATAGGCCCACCAACTAAAATTCCTTTTAACTTTGGCATGTCATAAAATATTTTTTTCATTTCTTCAGCAATCCTGTTGTAAAAATCTTTTGTCAAACCCTCAGTAATTCTATGAAATCTTTGGGAACTCTGCCCTCCAGCTCTGACTTTTGAAGGAATCCCCGAAGTCATTTTTTGCAAAACTTCTATGTGTTTTCCTTCTAAAAGCCCAATAGTTGCCTCCTTCCTGTCCATAACTAAAAGCCCAAAAACTTCCGTAACAGCCAACATTTCTTTCAATGGTTCTAGAATAAATTCTTTATCACATCGGTACATTCTTACCTTAAGAGGAGTTGATGGCTCAAAGTTCCAAATCCTTAAGTCTTCCTGTCCTTCAATCTCAGAAATATTTCCCGCAAAAAGAGCTAATCCATTTTCAGGAGTTTTCCTATAATCCTTTAAACATCTTGTTATCTTATCCAAGGCATTCCCAACATTTTTTCTTGTTGTAGTTGATTTGATATTTTTAGCAGTGGACTTTTCAGCCTCAAGCTGGTCAGCAACGGTATAAATATTCTGGCCAGCAGGAATATAAACAGTAATAAGTTCTGTAGCTCTCGCTTTGTAAGTATCAAGTTCTTTTACAAGTTCATCAAGTTCGTCTTTTGTTATAGGCATAAATAAGTCAAAGAAAGAGGATTTATAAAAGTTAGTCAGAAAAAACTACTTAGGAAACAAATAATTCAACGCACTACCAACTACTAAAGCATATAAAGTTGCTTGGTACATTCCAGCCAAAGTAATTTTACCATCAGGCATTATAGATGATTCTCCGTTACCATTAGCTTTCATAGCTTCAATAATTCCATAAAGAGGAATGTATTGTTTTCTACTAGGCCTTCCAATGCTTTCAAATGTTTTATCAATTGTTTTCACCATAATTTCCTAATAAACAAATTATTTATAAATTTATCGTTGGACTAACTCAATCCAAAGTATTACTCCAGCAAGAATTTTCGAGGACTTGATTTTTAAGCCAGACAAATTAGCCATTCTTTTAATATCATTTAAGCCATAAGATTTTGATTTAAGCCCGCTTTCAGAGTAAAATATTTCATTTTTTTCATCAATTTTTTTAATTTTAATTCCAACAATTTTATACCAACTTTTTCTATTTTCAATTGTTCCCTTCAAATACACAGTTATAAAAATACTATTTTTAGTAACATAAGAGATTTCTTTTAAAACTTTAATTTCATCTTTTACATTTCCAAGAGTGTTCCAAACACACAAACTATAATCAAAATAATTTCTTTTAAATTTTTTACTTAAGCTTTCAAGATCACATTTGACTAGATTAACATTAGAAAACTTTTTGGCTACTACTTTAGCTTTTTGTAGCATTAACTCGGCATTATCAACTCCAACAAACTCTTTTACTAATGGAGATAGCTCGAGAATTAATCTGCCTATTCCAACCCCAGCCTCTAGAATTTTATTTGATCCTTTTAATTTTTGTTTTAGTAATTTGGTTTCTTGAGAAATGTATTTTTTATATTTAACAGGATAAAATTTTGGGATTAGTGCTTTAAACTCTTTCTCAAAGTCTTGACCTTCAAAAAATCCAGATTTTACCATGGCTCCATCACTTCTTTTTCTTTACAATTTCCTTCTTCCCATTCCCACAACTGCAATTATGGCAGCTGCAAAAGCCTTGATCTTCGCACTTGCAATCTTCTTTTCCGCAGAATCTGCATTTACTTTTTGTTTGTGTTTTCATTTTGTATAAATTCAACATTAAATTCTCCGGTTTTTATATCCTTGGCATTTGTAACTGCCTTTATGTCATCCATAACGTAAGACAAAACTTTGTTATATTGCTCCGGTAAAGTCAAGATTATCTCTGCATTCATTGGTTTTTTTGCTAAAGTCTTCTCCTGCCTAACTTTAGATATAACTTCTATTATGCCATTCCAAAAAACATTCTCATATTTAGCACTGTGTAATTCATCAACAAAAACTTCTGGCCATTTAGAGATGTGTATACTTTTATCTTTTTCTAATTTCTTGAAATGGGTCTGATAAATTTCCTCAGTGATGAATGGAGTTATGGGAGAGATAATCTTCAAAATTGTTAGCAAAGAAACATAGAGAGTATATTGTGCTGAAATTTTTTCATCTCCTTTGCCCTGGTAAACTCTTCTTTTTACAATCTCAAGATAATTATCACAAAACATTTTCCAGAAAAAACCTTCAATGTCAGATTTAGCTTTTGAATATTCATATTCTGAAAAAGCTTTTGTTGCTCCATTTACCATTTCAAAAAGCTTGTCTAAAAATATCTTATCCACCGCCTGCAATTGTTTTGGCTTTTCTTTCTTGTAACCTTTTAAATTCATAAAAACAAAATTTGAAGCATTCAATAGTTTGGTTATAAATCTCTTCCCAGAAACTAATTCTTTCTCTTGATAATCCAAATCTTCTCCAAGTTTAGAGCTTGCAGCCCAAAATCTTAAAGCATCTGCACCATACTGCAGAATAATCTGGCTAGGGTCAATAACATTTCCCTTGCTCTTTGACATTTTCTCTCCTTTCATTGTCACAAATCCTGATACCATTATATCCTTCCAAGGAATTTCTTTGAAATGCAGATAAGACTTCACAATTGTGTAAAAAGCCCAAGTCCTTATTATGTCATGAGCTTGCGGCCTTAATGAAACAGGAATATTAACTTTTTCTTTACTTAAAGAAGAGATAATTTGTGGTGTTAAAGATGAAGTTGCCCATGTGTCTAAAACTTTCTCTTCTCCTTTTGCTTCTTTCTTGCATTTAGGGCATTTTTTCTTATCCTGTAATGGATCAACAGGAAGATCTTTCTCATCAGCTAAAATAATTTCATTGCAATTCTCACATCTCCAGACAGGAATAGGAACTCCAAAATGCCTGTTTCTTGAGATGTTCCAATCCCATTCCAGACCATTAACCCAGTTTTCATATCTCTTAAACATATATTCGGGGTGCCAATTAATTTTTTTACCTTGATCAACAAGCTCTTTCTTCTTGTCTAAAATTTTTATAAACCATTGCTCAGTTGGAAGAAATTCTATCTCTGTACCGCATTTATCATGAACGTTTACAACATGAGAAATTTGCTTTTGATCTTTAATTAAATTCTGAGCATTCAAATCCTCAAGGATTTTTTTTCTCGCCTCTTTTATTTTCATTCCTTTGTACAAGTCTAAAATCAAAGTTCCGTCTTTGTTAAAAATAATTCTGGGGCTTAATTGATACCTATTAATTGATTCAACATCGTATTTATCGCCATAACTGCAAACCATCATCGCCCCAGTTCCCTTTTCCATTTCAGCAGATTCATCTCCAATAATAGGAACTTCATAATTAAAAATAGGGACAACTGCATTTTTCCCAATTATTTGTTTGTATCTTTTATCTTCAGGATTAACAAATATCGCAACACATGCTCCAATCAGCTCCGGGCGAGTTGTGGCAATTAAAAAATCTTTTCCCCCACACTTAAATTTAATTTCAGAGAATAAACTTGGAAACTCTTTATCCTCAAGTTCAGCTTGAGCAATTGTGGTCTGGCATTCAGTGCACCATAAAGTAGGAAATTCTTTTAGATAGATGTCTCCTTGTTTGTATAAATCAACAAAAGATTTTTGTGAAATCTTTTGAGAGTTTTTATCTATTGTAGAATAATAAATATCATAATCAGCAGAAATTCCAAGATCTTTCCAGTCCTTAACAAAAGAAGGCGTCATTTCTTTAAGCGTTTTAAGACAAAGTTCTATAAATTTGGCCCTTGACATGCTCTTACTTTGGATATTGTTAATCTTCTCAACAAATCTTTCAGTTGGCAAACCATTATCATCTGTTCCAAATGGGTAAAAAATACTTCCTTCAAACATTCTTCTAAACCTTATGACAAAATCCTGTTGTGAATAAGAAAAAGCGTGCCCAATATGCATTTTTCCAGAAACATATGGGGGAGGGGTATCTACTGAAAAAATCTTTTTGCTCTTAGAATCAAACTTGTAAATTTCTTCTTTCTTCCAAAACTTTAGCCATTTTGCCTCAACTTCCTTGAAATTATATTCCATGAATAAGTAACCCACAACAACTTTTAAAAACTATCTGTCTATTATTAGCTTATGGCAGATTCAAGCGTACAAATGCCCTCCGGAATGGGGGGATTGATGAGATACAGTGAAGAGTATGACACGAAATTCTCGCTAAAACCAACTCATGTGATAGGTTTTATAATACTCATCATAGCATTCAGAATTGGTTTGTCTTTGTTCTTGAAGTAAAATATCAGAAAACTTTTACTTTTAGTCCTTCAAATTTTTTAGGGACTTTTTTCAAAAGTTCAGGAAAATTATATCTATCAGGTCTTTTTATGATAACTTCCAAGAATCTAGGTTTGCCAACTTTATCATTAATCACGCCTATGTTAGAACATGGAACCCTTCTCTCTTTCATCAATTTTATCAAAGATTTGTGTACGTTGTTCATATGAAAATTTAGCAGTTAAAGTATATAAGTTTTATGAAACAAACATCATAAAAACCTTTAAATAAGATATCTTCTTCTCAAAAAAATGTTCGGACTAGGTGGGGGTTTAGACCCAAAAAAAATGCAGGCTTTAATGAAGCAAATGGGAATTGCCCAAAAAGAAATAGATGCATCTAGAGTGATTATTGAAAAAAATGACGGCAACAAAATAATAATTGAAAACCCCTCCGTGACAAAGATAACAATGCAAGGCCAGGATTCTTTTCAGATTGCTGGAAACGCAAAAGAAGAAGCGGGAAGTTTAATTTCAGAAGCAGATATTAAAACAGTCATGGAAAAGACAGGAGTTTCAAGAAAACAAGCAGTTGAAACTTTAGAGAAAACAGGTGATTTGGCAGGGGCTATTTTAGAGTTGAGTTGAAAATCACCAAAATCCATATTAATTCTAAAAACATTTAATCTAAGGTTGAAAAAAATGGCAGAAAAATTCATAGAATATTTAGAAGAAGCTGAAAGAATAATCAAAGCCGCAGATCATATGGTTTATGTAACCTTTTCAATTATAAAAGACAAGAAGCTTCTTATGGGCATTTTACTTGAGATAAGAAAAGCCATAATAAACTGCATCAACTCAATACTTCAATATGAGCATATCAATAAAAGAATAACTCTTACAAAGAATCCTTTAACAAACTTTAAGCTGTTTTCAGAACAATGTTCAAAAAGATTTGAGATAGCAGAAAATGAAATAAAACTAATGTTGGAATTGTTTGACTTATTGGAAAAACATAAACAAAGTCCATTTGAATTTACTAAAGGAGACAATGTAATTATCTTATCAGACAATTTAAAGCATGAAAAAGTTTCTATAGAAAAAACAAAACAGTTTTTGATGCTTTCAAAAAGCATTTTGATGAAAATAAAAAGCAAGATAGTGGACAAATAGTGAAGAAAAGTATAAAAAGCCCGGATTCTTCACCAATTATACTTCTAATCGTTTGGAAAAACAAATGAAAAAGAGCACCCAGTATGGAAGAAATAATTCAAGAGAAAATAAGCGCGGATCATCTTTTGTATGTAAGTTTGAAGTACACAAAAACTTGTGATGTGATAATGAATCTTCTCTTAAGATGGAAAGAGATGATGGATTTGAGCATTGACACTATTTTAAAGCATGCCAAAACGAAGAAAAAAATTCCAGCTGTACCAACAAATCCAGTTAGCAAATTAGAGACAATAAAAAAGCTTTTTAAAAAAGACCAGAATTTCTTAGATGTCCTAGAAATGTATGAAATGTTCAAAAAAATAAAAGAGCTAAAAACAGAAAGAATAGGCGAATTTAGAAAAAACGTAACATTGAAGGTTTTTTACAGGGGGAAGGAAATAGATATCAATCTTGAAAAACTCAAGGAATATGCTGAAAAAGTAGAAAAATTTATAAGTACAACAAAGCAATTTCTTCTATCAAAAGGTTAGGATAATGTCCAATTTTGAACTACAAAATGTCTAGACTAATCGTTATAACATCAGGTAAGGGAGGAGTTGGAAAAACAACAACTGCCATAAACTTAGGAGCAGCTTTAAATTATTTTGGTGAAGATGTTCTTGTTATTGACGCAAATCTATCAACTCCAAATATTGGGGTGCATTTGAATTCACCAGAAGTTCCCGTAGACCTAAACAAAGTTTTACAGGATAAAGCAAAAGCAATAGAGGCCGTGTATAGACATGAATCTGGAATGAAAATTATGCCTTCCTCTCTTTCAATGAAAGAACTAAGAAAAATAAAGCCAGAAAAATTGAAATCATTTAAAGGCGATTTCAAAAGGCTCTCAGATTATATAATCGTTGATTGTGCTGCTGGACTTGGACACGAAGCCACTGCAGTTATAGAAATGGCTGATGAAGTTATAGTCGTAACAAATCCGGAACTTCCTGCAATCACAGACGCATTAAAAACAGTAAAATTAGCTGAAGAATTAAAAAAACCTGTAATTGGAGTAATAGTAACAAGAGTTAGAAAAGATAATTTAGAAATGGACCCAGACAATGTCAAGGAAATGTTAGAAGTTCCTATTTTGGGTATGATTCCTGAAGACAAACATATCAAAAAATCCTTAAACTTGAGAGATGCTGTAGTCCACACACATCCAAAAAGCATTCCGGCAAGAGCATATAAGGAAATTGCGGCAAGAATTCTGAATATAGACTATGACTCAGATGCAGATAAAGAAAAAGTTTACGAATTTATTCTAAGAAAACTAGGTTTGAAAAAATGAGATTAATCTACCTTCCACAAAACGAAGAGGAAAAAATAAAGGATATATTGAAAAATTCTGACAGAGTTCACACAGTGATAATTGCTTCTGAATATGGGAAGTACAAAAAAGGGGATTACGTAAAGACACTTGGAGGAGAAAGATTAGTTGTTTCTGACACAAAAGTACTAAGGAGCTTTGAGGACTTCCAAAAAGAATGCACCCATTATCCTGAGCTTAAAGACACAAATTTAGAAGACATAAAAAAAGCATTCACTCACAAAAAAATAGAAATAATTGAGTTGAGAAAATATAGGTGATTATCCATTACTGAAATAAATATTTTTAGCGATTCTTCTTCTTAGTTTTAGGCTATTGGCCCATTTAGCATAAGCACTCCATCCTTGAAAAATCTCGCTAAATTTATCTTTACCTAAAAAACCATTTTCCAATAAAATTATTTTTCTTTTTATATTTCTTACATTTCTTTTTCTCAATAATCTAAAATAATAAAAATTTCTAAACCCGACAAAATCAACACCCTTGCTTAAAAAAATAACTTTGGACTTTTGAGGATGCAACTCCAATTTTAGTTCTTTAAATAGGAAAGATGCTATTCCCCCCCCCCAGCTTAGCAGTTTCTCTTTTGATGAACCCAACAAAACAAAATCATCAACATATCTAAGATAATATTTTGCTTTTAGTCTATGTTTTACAAAATAATCAAGTTCATGAAGATAAACATTTGCAAAGAATTGTGAAGTTAAGTTCCCAAGAGGCATTCCCTTTCCAAGATAGTTAGAAGAAACATTATTTTCCAAGATTCCTTTAATAAGCAAGATAACCTTCTCATCTTTTATTTTTCTTCCTATTAATCCTAGCAAAATAGAATGATCAACTTCTTCAAAGTAGTGCTTAATGTCTGCCTTAAAACAATATCCTTTAGAGGTTAAATTGTTAGTCGTTTTTCTTTGAAATTTTTCAAATCTTTTTATCGCAAACAGAGTTCCTTTGCTCTTTCTGTTTGCGCAAGAATCATAAATAAATATTTTTTCGTAAATCGGCTCTAAAACTCTGACTTAAGCATGATGAACAATCCGGTCTCTAAAATCTGATTTAGAAATTTTCCTTGTTTTCGGATCTCTTAATATAAAATTAACCAAAGGTTTTGGTTTATAAGTTTGATTCTTTAGCTCATTATAAAGAAGTTTTAAATTAGTTCCTAAATTCTTTTCAAATTCAAGGATATAATATTTTTTGGTTTTTCCTTTTCTTGCACTCTTGTATGCAAGAATCAGATTCTTCATAGAATAAATTTCAGGATAAATATTGCTAGTTTCCATATTAATATGAGTCCTGAAAGACAGACTATTCCGAGATTAGAATCCCTGTTGGAAGGATTCATGTTGCAGTTAAGGTTAGCCCTATCGTCGTTGGCGTTGAACCTAGCAACTTCTAGTCAATTTGCTAATTAGGAAAACATTAAGTTTTCGTCACCGAAGCCACACACATGCAACTTCTGTATTTTATGGCTTAAAATAAATCTAAATTATGCGCTGACAAATTGGCGTGTAGTCCACCTCTGCATCTCTTGCTGAAGGAGAAACAGATTTCAGGACAAAATGTAAAGTAAATTCTTCTTTAAAAAAATTTCGCGTCTTGAGAAACATTGTTGGCCAGCAAAAATTAAGCTTTCTTAACAGCACGTACCCCGAGACTAGAATCCCTGTCGGAAGGACTCAAGCTGCAGCTAAGGTAAGCCCTACCGTCGCTGGCGCCGAACCTAGCAACTGAATTATTATCACTTCTCGGATACCAGTAATATAAATCGCCTTTAGCAACATTTTCTGTTGGAAGCCCTTGACTTGTGTGATTAGAGTTTAAAAAATCGTCTAGAGAAATTCCAGGAGTTCTGTCTTTCACCAGAGTATTCACAACTAAAGGTTCTGAATTTCGAAAGCTTAGTTCTCCTTTTGAGTCTAAGACATGATTATAATGAATGTATAAATCTTTTTTTCCTTTCTTAAAATCAGCGTCAAGCCATTCAGCCCTCCAAGGACTTCTTACCTCAGTTATATCATTATAAATAGATTGATATTCTGCATTGCCTGAAGCTTTAAGATATTGTAAGAATTCAACAAATTCTGGAATTGTGGGCATGTTCAACCCTTCAGATTGGAGTGCTTTGTGAGAGTCAAACCAATTCTTCCCTAAATGAGTTCTTTGCTTTGCAACATGAATTCCTGATGGAAGCCTAACGAATCCGCTTAAGTCAGAGTTTGAAGGTTTGCTTTCTAAATCAGGTCTCATTTTATATTTTAAGCCAAGCTGATTATAAGCTTTCAAATCTCCATCACTTACTTCTATAATTGGTGCCATGATTTTCCTTAGAAATTAGTATTTATAAATCTTTCTATTGTAGTTACTTAGTAAAAGTAACAGAAATAACTAACCAACCCTACTTCCAGTTTCAATATCCTTCTCAGGAACAATAATAATGTTACTTTGAAGCAAAGGAATTATAAGACCGCCATTAGACAAACCAATAACAATTTTATCCCCTTTAGAAATATTTAATTTTAAGCCGGTTGTAAAATTTCTTCCACAATTGATAATAGTTTTACCTTTAGTATCTACAACTTCTCCAACCCTCAGTTCTAATTTTGCCCAATCTGAAAATTTTACTATTTCCTTCATTTTTTATAAACTCCCATTACAAACGACCTTATATTTGAAGAGACTAATTCAACAATTTCGTTGAGTTTTAAAACAAAAACAGGGTTTATATTTACTATATCTTTAAGTATTTTCTCTTTAACATTTATTCCTTTTGAAAGTAAAATTGCCTTAATTTTTGTATTTAGCTCGTATTTTTGTAATTTTCTAGATTCTTTACAAACAATTACCCCTAGCTGCAATTCAGAGTTCCTTAAAGAAGATAAAAAAACATCAATATCATTTGAGCCTATAGTTTTGTATTTAATCTGCAAACCAATATCTATTTCTCCTAAAAGATCTAATTTTAATTTTATTACGCCATCAATTCCAAAATCCCTAGTTTTCTTAGTTTTTATGATTGAAATATTAAAATAATCAAAAAAATCATAAATTATTTCTTCAAAATAAAAAGGCCTTTCCTTCTCGGTCTTTTTTTCTAGCCTCTCAGAAATAAAATTAAAAACATAATTTTTTATCTTAACTTTGTCAAAAATTATGTTTTCATCAAAGAAAATTTCGTTTTCAATTTCAGAAAAAATATTAGCCATTTTGAAAAATAACTTTCTCTCCTTGGAAAACATCGTTTTTGGATTTTAATAGAATAACCTTACCATGATCTGACGTTGAAGCAGCAAGCAACATTCCCTGGCTTTCAATTCCTTTAATTTTTCTAGGTTCAAGATTTGCAAAAACAATTATCTTTTTATTTTTCAGTTCATCTTTAGAATAATAAGGTTTTATTCCTGCACAAATAGTTCTTTTTCCAATTTCTTTTCCAACATCTAAACTAAGCTTGTAAAGTTTATCAGCACCTTCAATATCTTCAGCCTTCAAAATCTTCGCAACTCTCAAATCAAGTTTTTCCCACTCCGAAAATGAAACGTTTGTCATTACCCCTTCAATTTTTTCTTCTTTAATAACTTTTTCCTCTTTTATTTCAATTTTTTTAAATAATATCTCACTTTTCTTAACCTTAGATCCTGAGAAACATTTCTTTATTTTTTCGCTAGACTCCGGAATAAAAGGCCAAAGCAATTCAGCAATTTTTATAATAGATTCTTTCAATTCAAAAAGGACTTTTTTGTCGTTAGTTCCCCAAGGCTTTTTGTCCTGAACATATTGGTTACAGACATCAATAAATGTAAAAATCTCAGACAAAGCTTTATCAAATTCATATTTTTCCATTGACTCATTTATTTTTTTCTCATTAAGTTTTTTTATCAAAGGATTTTGAGTTTTTGTAACCCCATTTTTTTCAATTAAGCTAGAGACTCTAGAGACTAAATTTCCAAGTTTGTTTGCCAATTCATTATTGTTTCTCTCTATTAAAATCTCTTCAGAATAATCAGAGTCCTCAAAAACAGAGCATCTGAAAAGAGAATATCTAACTGCGTCTGCCCCGTATTTTTCAATCAACTCCAGTGGGTCAATGACATTTCCTAAACTCTTGCTGATTTTTTGTCCTCTAAGATTAAGATATCCATGAACAAGCAAAGTTTTTGGAAGTTTATATCCTGCAGAAATCAAAATTGCAGGCCATATTACAGAGTGAAACCAATTTATTCCTTTTCCAATAACATGCACGTCTGCTGGCCAGTTTCCACTAGCTCCGGAAATATAATTTATAAGAGCGTCAAACCAAACATAAATCTTGTATTTTTTATCAACAGGAGAATCAATTCCCCAATCCAAATTTTTTCTAGAGACACAAAGATCCCTAAGTTCTTCGTTTTTTAATCTTGATAAGATTTCATTTCTTTTTGATTCAGGAACAATATATCCTTTAACAAATTCTGTCAGTTCTTTTTTATATTTGCTCAGTTTAAAAAAATAGGCTTCTTCAGAAATCCATTCTGGTTTTTTATAATGTTCTGGGCACAACCCATTAACAAGATTTTTTCCAGTTTTGAATTCCTCACAACCAACACAGTACCAACCCTCATAAGCTCCTTTGTAGATTTCCCCTTTTTCATAGACTTTTTTAAAAATTTCTTTTGCAATTTTGGTATGTCTTTCTTCTGTTGTTCTAATAAAATCATCATTAGATATGTTCAGTTTTTTACAGAGTTCAATAAAAATTCTAGAGTTTGTGTCGACAAATTTTCTTATAGGCATTCCTTTTTCCTTCGCAACCTGGGCGTTTTTCTGAGCATTTTCATCTGTTCCAGTCAAAAACCAGGTTTTAACGTTTTTTTGTTTCTTCCATCTTATTAAAGCGTCAGCTATAACTTTTTCGAACGCATGACCTATATGGGGTCTAGCATTTACATAGTCAATTGCCGTAGTAACATAAAATTTCTTTGCCATGAAGAATCAACAAAATAAGAATATAAAAACTTAATCATCAAAAGTGCGCCATCCGGGAATTGAACCCGGTCCTAAACCTTGGGAAGGTTTCATTCTACCGATAAACTAATGACGCGTTTATTTAGGTGTGTACAAGAAACTAAAATCTTTTTTTCCAAAATGTGTCCAGCAATTTTCATATCTTTCCAAAACTGTTTTAGCACCGATAGTTCTATCCATATGAGATTTGTTTAAAACATCAAATCTTGGTCTGCGGTCTTTATCTTTCCTTATAATTAAACTGCTAAGTCTTAGATTATCAATAAACCTTATCATTTTTTCATCTCTAGGAATTGGAAATGGATTTATTCTAAACTGGACTTCTTCTCCAAGTTCTCTAACAAAACTCATCGCTTTATAAAACCCAAAAATCGCAGGAGCAGACCAAATAATAGGCTCGAATCTTCTCTTGTCATGTCCCAAACCACGATAATTTGAATCTGGGTCATTTGAAGTGTGTCCGATATTTATCCAATCAGAATATTGTTTAGGATCATCTTTCTCAAAAATTGGTAGATTAAAAAGAGTGAACTCATATTCTCTTCCTTCCTCTGATCTCGACGCCACATTAACTCTAAGATTTCTTCCATAAGGTTTTTTATCCAAAACTCTTGCTTCAAAATCTCCAACATTATTCATCTGCTTCATTTCCGCGCCAGCAGTAGACCTTATCCAGCTAATAGCTCTTGGATGATTATCACTGCCAATCCAGTATAAACCAATAGGTGGATTCTCAATGTCTAAATCAGAATGATTCAAAGCTTTTTGAGCTAAAGAATACGGCCAGATTCTATGATTTTCTAAAAACTCTTTCGTCATCTTGTTTGGAGGATATCCCCCATAAACAAAACTTCTGAGAACTTTTAAGGAATCTATTTTTTCAAAATCGTCCAAAGATTTGAATCCTTGATCTACATCTTCTCTGGAAACATCAAAATTATCTTGGAAAAGAGCAATTTGCCAATCTCGCAAATTGTTGACAGTTCTAACAGCAGATTTATAACTTGAGTCAAAACAAGAAAAAATTCCATCAGATTCTAATAATTTTACAGTTTCTTCAACAGAATTGGATCTAAGTTTGGAAGGATTAACTCCGTGAATCTCAAAAATTTCCCTAACGCTTGGCCTCCTAAAAGTTCTTTCTCTCATAAAAATCCAAAATACCAATCATTTAAATTATTTTGTATTCTCTAAAATAGTTCACTTACCAATACTCCAAAAACCTTTTAAAATGACGATACGTATTTGAATGATGTTTAACAAAGAAGAATGCAAAAATTGTAAGAACAAGTATAAAGGTAGTTATGCTTTTTGCCCACATTGCGGACATCCGACAGGAAAACCTCCTAAAGAAGAGGATTTGGGAATGTTAGGAAAAGACGACGAAATGGAAGATTTTTCACATCCTTTATTTGGAGGAATTAGTGGGAAGATGCTAAATAAAATGTTGGGAAGCGCAATGAAAATGCTTGAAAAAGAAATTCAAAAATCAATGGTTCAGGAAGCCCCTTCCAAAACAAACTTTGAGCTTTATATCAATGGAAAAAAGATTGATCCAAGAAACATTAAAGTGACAAAAACTCCAGTTTATGAAAAACCTGTGAGAACTAAAAATGTTCAGACTTATTTTGACGAAAGTTCCCAGCAAAAATTCCTAAAACTTCCAAAGAAAGAACCAACAACAAGCATAAGGAGATTAGCAAATAAAGTTGTTTACGAAATTGATATTCCGGGCGTTGAGTCAATAAAAGATATCTCAATAGTAAAGCTTGAAAACAGCATCGAGATAAAAGCTATCGCAAAAGACAAGGCATACTCAAAATTAATTCCTATAGACCTGCCCATAAAAAATTTCAAGCTTGACCACAATAAACTAGTCCTTGAGTTAAGTGTTAAGGGATAAAAACCTTTAAATAACTAAATCTTACTTTCTATAAGAATGAGGCTGTAGCTCAGCCTGGCTAGAGCACTGCTCTGATAAGGCAGGGGTCCACAGTTCAAATCTGTGCAGCCTCATTTTATGAAATTGAAAATTTCATCAGATTTGCGAGACAGCGATGGCGCTGACAATTCAAATCTCAAGAGTTTTGACTTTGACAATAATAAATCAATAACAAAGTCGGGGCTCGAGTCGTGCAGCCTCATTAAATTTTTAAACCCAAACCTTTAAAAGTCAAATTTATTCTTAATGATATGGGAAAAACAGCCGGAATAGTCCTAGGAATATTTCTTTTAGTTGTAGGAATAGTCCTATTAATATATGGATTTTCAAGTTTCTTAGGATCAACACCTAATCCAGATTCATTAAACTCTTATGGCATACAAAATAGTTTTAAATCAGCAGGAGTAGGGATATTTTCAGTGTTTTTTGGGTTTGCACTAATTGGAGCAGGAGGAGTAATAATATATCTTGTTAACATTGGAAAAATATTCAATTATATGGCAAAAGAAACAGCTCCCGCAGTTGAAACAACAAGTCACGCACTCGGTAAAGGTCTCGCTTCAGGTGTCAAAAAAGGCTTGAAAAATAAATAGTTATATTTAAAAATAAACTTTTTCTCCATAAGCCATGACAAAGGGAATGTATCACCATATTCGAGAAGCATGGAAGAAACCAGATTCAAAAACTCTGAGAGAAAGAATGGTTCAATGGAGAAAATCCGAAGCTTTTACAAGAGTTGAGAAGCCATTAAGACTAGACAGGGCCAGGGCTCTTGGTTACAAAGCCAAAAAAGGATTTGTTGTCATAAGGGTAAGGCTAAAAAGAGGGGGCCATACAAGGTCTCGTCCAAACAAAGGAAGAAGATCAAAAAGATTGCATACTCGAAAAAATCTAAAAATGAGTTATCAATGGATAGCTGAACAAAGAGTTGCACACAGTTACAAAAATTTGGAAGTTTTGAATTCTTACGAAATAGGAAAAGACGGAATCTATTATTTTTTCGAAGTGATTTGTGTTGACCCCCAGAGACCAGAAATAAAAAATGACACTGTTCTCAGTTGGATTACAAAAAAAGAAAATAAGAAAAGAGCTCTTAGAGGATTGACCGGAGCTGCACAAAAGTCAAGAGGCTTGAGAGCCCATATGGCAAAGGGAAAGTAATATCTCGGCCATAAGAATATTTTTAAACTAAATTTTATTTATCAAAAGATGTTTGCAGAATCTGAATATTCCTCTAAATCAAATAATGAAGGTACTACAACAACTTCTAATGAAACACATGAACAAAGATATGCCGAAGCACGTAGAGAATATCAAAGACAATATTATCAACTGCACAAAGAAAAAGCAAAAGAATACCAAAGACAATACAATTTAACCCATAAAAAGACAAGAAGAGGCCAGAAAGGAACAAGAAAAGCTGGAGGAAGAGAAGAAGTTTTTATAAGAGACCGGGAAGTTATCAGATCAACATATAATTTAGCAGATCTAATGAGCGCTCCTATGGGGTTAACAGACAAAATACTGCAAAAAATCATTAAGTGTGAAAGACTATTTACAATGAATTCTAAAGATGCAAGATTGTATGTAGAACAACCAAGTATTAAAGGGCTAAATCCTACCAGCAGCATCCACAGAATAATTGATAACACAAACCGTTAAAATTAAACCTTAATCTTAAATACCTTTATTTCTTGAATGTATAATGAAAAAAATTAGTGGGATAGATATTTTAACAGATGTCATTGGGCCGGCAAATACTCCACATATCTTAAACGCCCAAAAAAGAGCTGAAAAAAAATATAAATTAAAAAAAGTATCTGAATTTACACAAAGCTTTATTCTTCTCTTTTGTTGGGGAATATTTTTCTTAATTCTAGGAATATTTTCAGATTATCTACCCTCATTGGTTTCTTACTCTATTGCGGGATTAATGTTTGTTATCATAATAATTTTGTATTTAATAAAAAAACCAAAAAAGAAATAAAATAAAAAATGCACTACAAAAAGCTGGCTGAACTTTATGAAAGTCTTAATTCAACAACAAAAAGACTTGAGAAAATTACAATTTTAGCAAAGTTTCTAGAATATTTACATGAAGATGACAAAGATGTTTTATATCTTTTATTAGGAGACATTTACCCAGAATATGACGAAAGAAAAATTGGAATAAGCACACAGCTAGCAATAAAGGCAATTTCAAAGGCAACAGGATCAACTTCAGAAAAAGTAACAAATGAATGGAAGAAAATAGGTGATTTGGGAGAGGTTTCAAAAAAATTAACTGAATCTAAAAAACAATCAACTCTAGCCTCACATATTTTAACAACTGAGAAAGTTCTTGAAAATTTAAGAAAACTTCCAGATCTTGTTGGAAAAGGAACAGTTGATAAAAAAATATCATTAATAACTGAGCTATTAACATCCGCAACTCCTATAGAAGCCCTCTATCTTGTTAGAACATTGTTGGCAGATTTAAGGATAGGAATAAAAGAAAGCACAATAAGAGAGGCAATGTCAGAAGCATTTTTCAAAAGGGATAAGGAAGCCTCTGAAAGAATACAGACAGCTGTAGACAACTCAAATGACATATCAAAAGTATTTGAGGCTGCAAAAAAAGGAAATTTCAAAAATCTAGATAAAATAGAAATAGAAGTTGGAAAGCCGTTGAAAGTAATGTTAGCTCAAAAAGCAACAAGCATAAAGGAAGGTTTTGAAAAAGTAGGAACACCTTGTGCTATAGAATACAAATATGATGGATTCAGGCTTTTAATCCATAAAAAGGGAGATGATATAAAATTGTTCACAAGGCGTTTGGAAAATGTGACAAAACAATTTCCAGAAGTTGTTGGATTTATAAAAAAGTATGTTGAAGGCAATTCTTTCATCCTAGATTCAGAAGCAGTTGGATTTAATTCAAAAACAAAAGAGTATACCTCTTTTCAACAAATAAGCCAGAGAATAAGAAGAAAATATGATATAGAAAAACTGCAGGAAAGTCTTCCTGTTGAAGTAAATGTTTTTGACATTCTTTATTACAATGGAAAATCCTACATAAACGAGCCTTTCAAAAAAAGAACAGAATTAATAAGAAAAATAATCAAAAGCCAGCCTTACAAAATTATCCATTCAAAGCAAATAATAACTGATAGTGAAAAAGAGGCAGAAAATTTCTACAAAAAAGCCTTGAAAGACAACCAGGAAGGAATTATGTTCAAAAACCTCGATACATTTTACCAGCCAGGAAGTAGAGTAGGCCACATGCTAAAACTTAAACCCTCTGAAAAAGACCTTGACCTTGTAATAACCTCGGCAGAATACGGCACAGGAAAAAGATCAGGCTGGCTTTCTTCTTTCATTCTTTCTTGTAGGGGAGAAAAGGGATTTTTGGAAATAGGGAGAGTCGCAACAGGATTAAAAGAAAAAGCACAAGATGGAATATCTCTTGAAAATGTTTCATTTGATGAGTTAACTGAAAAACTAAAGCCATTGATAATAAAAGAAAAAGGAAAAATTGTAGAGGTTAAGCCAAAGATTGTTGTCTCTGTCACATACCAAGAAATCCAAAGATCTCCAAATTACAAATCAGGATTTGCATTAAGATTTCCAAGATTCACAGCTTTAAGACCTGACAGACATGGCGAAGATATTGCAACATTAAAGGAAGTTGAAGAAGCCTTTGAGGCTCAGAAGAGGAATTATAAGTATGGGTAAGAGTTATACTTTCTTTGGTTCAAACCCTGCAACATTTAAAGTAAAAATACTGCCATTCCAACTACACCTAGCTTTCACTTCTAATTTGTTTTGGGAATTTAAACTAACAGTTGCACCATCTTGTATGCTACATAAAAGAGTTCTAGAAACAGGCCCTAAAGTTCCAGGCTTTCCAATGCAAATTAATTCTCCTTTTTTAAATTCATAAATTCCTTCGCCAGTATAAAAAACATCTTCGGGCAAAACAGCTAATAAAGGACAATTAAAAGGTTTATCTCCATCTAAACTCCTCAAATATTCTCGAAACTTTGAATAGTCATTAACTTCTTTCATAAAAATTAAATTAGTTTTAAGTTTAAATTCATTATTATACTGCAGAATATTCAAAAAAACGCCCCCACCAGGAGTCGAACCTGGATGCCCATAAGGCGCGGTGAACTCGGCTTCCTTCCGAAAAGGGAGAGGGTGTGAGGGAGAACCATAAGTTCTTCCCATTCGAGACCGCTACACTACCGTTGTGTGATGGAGGCACAAAAATCGAAATCAAAATCCTTATATATATTTATTCCTTTCAAAAAAGATGAACAAAGAAATTGTCTATTTTATTATTTCGTTCTTACTGCCATTTATTTATTATAGAACTCTTTTTCTTATTGCTTCAAGGGTTTTTGACAAACCAATACTAAGAGAAAAAACAGGCCTAAAAATCCACCATATTCATTATGGAATGATCTTAACACTAATATCAGCATTGGTATTGTTATTTGCAGGAAAAAATGTTTATGTAGTAATTTTACTTGGTTTAGGTTTAGGATTTATGTATGATGAATTTATTCCAGCACTTCTCATGAAGTCGAAAAGATCTGATGAGCTCATAGTTTACAAAAAAGCATTCAAATCAACTTCAATTTTATTCTTAATAATTATCATTATAATTCTAGCAGTTAGTTTAATAATTTTATGACCACAAACTATTTAAACATATGAAAAATCATTCATATATCTCAAAATGACACACGAATTACCAAAATTAGCATACAGTTACGATTCTTTAGAACCTTTCATAGATGCAAAGACCATGGAAGTACATTATAGCAAACACCATAAAACTTATGTTGACAAATTGAATGCTGCTTTAGAAAAACATCCTGAACTTCAAAAAAAGAAAGTTGAAGAGCTTTTGATGGATTTAAATAAAGTTCCTGAAGATATAAAGACAGCTGTAAAAAATCATGGAGGCGGCCATTTTAATCATACTTTTTTCTGGCAGATTTTAAAGAAAGGTACAAAATGCAAAGCTGAAATTGAAAAAGCAATAATAAAAAAATTCGGAAGTTTTGATGAATTTAAAAAACAATTTTCAGATAAAGCAACAACATTATTCGGCAGTGGTTGGGTATGGTTAGTTTTAAACAAAAAAGAACTCGAGATTTTACAAACTTCAAACCAAGATTCTCCAATAAGCCAAAATAAAACCCCATTGATAGCTCTAGATGTTTGGGAACATGCATATTATTTAAAATATCAAAACCGAAGAGCAGAATATATCGAAGCTTTCTTTAACGTAATTAATTGGGACAAGGTTAATGAATTCTTTAAAAAATAAATCAGTTATAATGAAAAACTCTCAAGAAACAATTGATATAAATAGGGAAAGGTATGACCACTACAATCCAGAGGACCTTAAATTTAGGTCAAAACCCGGGATAAATGAAAATTTGATAAGAGAAATATCAAAAGACAAAAAAGAGCCAGAATGGATGTTAAAAAAAAGGTTAGAGGGATTGAAACTTTTTAATGAAATAAAAATTCCAAACTGGGGCCCTGATCTTTCTGACCTGAATATTAATGAAATATCATTGTACATAAAACCAAATGCGAAAAGAAACTCTGAAAATTGGAATGATGTTCCTGAAGAAATAAAAAACACTTTTGAAAAGCTCGGAATCCCGCAAGCTGAAAGAGAAGTTTTGGCAGGAGTTGGAGCACAATATGAAAGTGAAGTTGTTTATCATAATCTGAAAAAAGAACTGAAAGACCAAGGAGTTATTTTCATAGATTGTGATGAGGCATTGAAAGAACATGAAGAGCTTTTCAAAAAATATTTCATGACAACATGCATTCCTCCAAATTTGCATAAGTTCACAGCATTGCACGCAGCTGTATGGAGTGGAGGAACTTTTATTTATATTCCAAAAGGAGTAAAATTAAAAGAACCACTGCACGCTTACTTCAGAATGAATGCAAAAAAAGCAGGCCAATTTGAACACACATTAATCATCGCTGATGAAGGCTCTGATCTTCATTATATTGAAGGATGTTCTGCCCCAGTATATTCTAAAAACTCACTTCATGCAGGAGGAGTCGAAATTCACGTATTAAAAGGAGCAAGAGTTCGTTATACTTCAATTGAAAACTGGAGTAAAAACACATATAATCTAAACACAAAAAGAGCAATTGTCCATGAAAACGGAATAATTGAATGGGTAAATGGAAATTTAGGAAGTAAAGTAACAATGTTATATCCTTGCAGTGTTTTAATAGGAAAAAATTCAAAATCAGATTATATTGGGATAGCTTATGCTGGGCAAGGACAATATCAAGATACAGGATGCAAAGTGATTCATCTGGCTCCAAATACCTCATCAACAATTTTAAGCAAAGGGATAAGTAAAAATGGAGGAATTAGTTCTTACAGAGGGCTAATAAAAATTCCAAAAGGATCAACAAACTCAAAATCAAGTGTAAGATGTGATGGACTGATGCTGGACAATTTAAGCAAGGCTTTAACATTTCCAAGCATGGAAGTTGGAGAAAATGAAGTTGAAGTTGCGCACGAAGCAGCAATTGGAAAAATAGGGGAAGAACAATTATTCTATTTGATGTCAAGAGGTTTAAGTGAGCAAGATGCAATAAAAATAATTGTCTCAGGATTTATAGAGCCAGTAATAAAACTCTTGCCTTTGGAATATGCTGTTGAATTAAATAAATTAATAGAGTTGGAGATAGAAAACTCTGTATGTTAAATGGAAAAATCACTTTACAAGGAAGAACTTCTTGAAATTTATTCTGAAAAACCAAACTATGGAAAACTTAAAGGCAAAACTCATGAGCTAAAGCAAAGAAATCCAATTTGTGATGATGAAATAACTCTAGAATTAAAAATAAAAGACAATAAGATAATTGACGCAAAGTTTCATGGAGTAAATTGTTTTGTGACAACTGTTTCATCATCTGTTTTAACTGAAAAAATAAAAGGAATGAAAATTGAACAGGCTTTAAAGTTGACAAAAAAAGATATTGATGAGTGGCTTGGAATAAAAATAACACCGGGAAGGATAAGATGTGAACTTTTAGCTTTGGATGCTTTAAAAAAATTAAAAATAGATGTAAAAAACAATGCTAGAAATAAAAAATCTTAAAGTTGAAATAGAAGGAAAAGAAATTCTTAAAGGAATTAACTTAAAGCTTGAAGATGGAAAAATACATGCATTAATGGGGCCAAATGGAAGTGGAAAAAGCACTCTTGCATTGGCTCTAATGAATCATCCTAAATACAAAATAACTTCAGGAAAAATTATTCTTAATGGAAAAGATATAACAAACCTCTCGCCAGATGAAAAAGCAAAAAAAGGATTATTTTTATCTTTCCAAAACCCCCAAGAAATTGATGGAGTAACAGTTTACAATTTTTTGAGACAAGCCTTAAATTCTGTAAGCAAAGAAAAAGTTTCAATTTTCGAATTCAGAAAATTAATTGAAAAAAAAGCAGAAGAGTTAGGATTAGAAAAAGAATTTTTGCTGAGATACGTGAACGCAGGATTTTCTGGCGGAGAAAAAAAGAAATCAGAGATATTGCAGATGTTTGTACTTGATCCCAGCATAGCTATACTTGACGAAACAGACTCTGGCCTTGACATTGACTCTCTAAAAACAATATCTGAAGGAATAAAAAAATTCACAAAAAAAGGAAAAATATCTCTGATAATAACTCACTACAAAAGAATGTTGGAATATCTTAAGCCAGATAAAATATTCATAATGAGTGATGGAAAAATAGCCCTTGAAGGAGATAAAACCCTTGCAGATGAATTGGAAAAGAAAGGATATAAGGGTGTGCTGAGTGGGAAAGGTTAGTTAGTCAAAAGTTCTTTTATAGAACTTAATCCAGTTTCAATATCTCTCTTCAATCTGTCTATATTTTCTCTTATATAATCACTAGCATTATCTATCTGTGTTAATTTAGTCTGAATATTCTTAAAGTCTAACAATTTCATTTGCAGTCCTTCGACTTGCTTTTGAATTTCATCTACAGGAATTGCTTTCTTGTTAACTTCTCCATTTCTCTCAACAAATAATCTTGCAACTCTATAAGCAAAGTAAAGACCATAATTATCGAAAGAGGTGATAATATAATTGTTAGTAATCTTCATTGGTGCTAAAGCCGTTGGAATTTGAGATTGAGACTTGAATAAAAATATACCAAACTTAGCGCTTCTGTTTTCTATTGCATCATTAATTTCATCAATGGTTTTTTTATGGGAGTAAGCTGAGCTATCTTTACACTCAATGATAACTCTTTTGTTTTCATCTCCATCAATATCAACAGCTATATCTCCTATTTTATTATTTTTACCCAAATTTTCTCCAACAAAAGCGATTATATCTTCGTACTCCGAACAAAAGTCCTCAATTGATTCAAGAACAACTTCTTCAAATTTGCTTCCCTTTAATGTTGTTTTTTCCATCATTTCCCCAGTAGCTTTTTCTTTTATTAATTCGTCTCTTAAATCTTGTATCTTTTTGAAAATCTCTTCTTTCAACTTATTAATAGGAGAGCCCTCTTCAAAAGGACTTAATAAATCGCTAATCTTACCTTTCCTTTTATCAAAATAATCTTCAAACAACACCCTCATTTTTCCTAAAGAACTGGAGTTGCTATCAACATCAAGTGTTTTTTCAATCATATTTTTAATGTCTTTTGATTGATTTTCAGAACTCTTTAACAATTCTCTAAATTCTTTCTCAAGATTATTCTTAATATCTTTTGACTGACTCTCCAATCCCTTCAATACTTCTTTAAACTCTTTCTCAATATAATCGACATTTTCAGTCAAGTAAAGATTTCTTAATCCTATCGCACCTATTATGATTGCTTTTTTAATAAAATCCTCTCTTTTATCCTCTTTAATGTCTTTTAGAATTTTGGAAGTATTTGAATCATTAATAATAAGATTGTTAATAAGTATGGATTCGTTCTCTACTTTAACTTTTTTGTCTTGCTCGTTCATAAAATACCCATTAAGAAAGGGCTTAAAAATTTATCTATTAAGTATCCATAATCCTCAAAAACCCCTTTAAAAAGCTTTATAAAGCATCTTCGACATAATTTTATCATCTTAGAATAATAAAATGTCATCTCAAAAATCCAAAAGCAACTATAAAATACAGAATATCGTTGCCACAACTTCTTTAGAAAAGCCAATTCCTTTGACTAAATTAGCAAGGACACAGCCTAACACAGAATACAATCCAGAGACATTCCCAGGCCTTGTTTTAAGGGTTAAAGAGCCAAAATCAGCTGTTTTAGTCTTCTCTTCAGGTAATTTAGTGTGCACGGGGACAAAATCAATAGCACAAGTCAAAGAAGTAATACAGGCAGTAATAAAACAACTAAGAAAGATAAATGTCAACATTACAATAAAGCCAAAAATAACTGTCCAAAACATAGTCGCTTCAGGCTCAATAGACCTAAAACTTAACCTTAATTTCTTAGGATTGGAAATGGAAAACACAGAATACGAGCCAGAGCAATTTCCGGGCCTTGTTTACAAACTAGCAGAACCGAACGCAACATTCCTTTTATTTAGTAATGGAAAACTTGTATGCACAGGAACAAAAAATAGGCAGCAATTGGAAGATTCCATGGATCAGCTTTTAAGAAACGTAAAGGCTGCATTGAAGAATTACGAGAAATAAAAATAAAAAAGAAAAATTAAAATAATTACAAGTTTAGCTTTATTCCTGTTGAGAATTCTGGTGGATTTTGCCAAGGATATTTTTCCCCTCTAACGACTACAGATAAATCTTTTGCAATCTTAAAAGATCCTTCCAATTCTCCACTTGGAGTAATTTTTCCACTTTTGTAGTCTAAATCCACCCATCCTTCTAAGCCAAGAGCCTTATAATTCGTAGAAGCATAAATTCCTAATTGAGAACCAAGTTTTCTAGAAGTTTCAATTGGTGAGAATTTAGCATCTAAAAATATTGGACCAACTTGTTTTGTGTAAGATACTTGAGGCCTGAGAATATCTCTTACACCAATGCCTCCGTTATACTCAGCTCCTACGGCAAATCCTTTTCCAAAAGATTTTCTTACTCTAGCTTCTCCATACATAGACTCAAAGTCAAAGTTCTTATCTCCATAAAGGTTAAGGAACCCATAGGCATTCTTTGTCCCTCTCTGAAGCTTGACAGTTGAGGTATTGTCAGTCTTGTAAGTAGCTGTAGCATTTTGCCATTGAGCACTAGCTAAAGTTGGAACAGCTGATAAAGCCAAAGCTATAACAACATTTCTTATTGTTTTGTTCATTTTCATCTTATTTTTCTCCTTTGATTTATTTAAGTAAAAAACGACTATGTCGCTTTTGTATTTACTTAATAATAGTATCAGATTTAACTATATAAATAATAACTCTCCTAAAAAAGAGAGTTTAAATACTATGGACTGTTCAGTGTATTATGGACACAAGTGTTCTGGAAGAGATAGGGTTGAACAAAGGCGAAGCAAAAGTATATCTTGCTCTTTTAGAATTAGGTGAGTCAAAAGTAGGTCCAATAATAGACAAGTCAGGATTAGTAAGTTCTGTTGTTCATGTAAATATAAACAAACTGGTTGAAAATGGGTTGGCCTCTTATATTAAAAAAGGTAAAATTAAATTTTATAAAGCTGTTTCTCCAAAACAGATTCTTGATTTTATAAAAGAAAAAGAAAAGAAACTCCTAGAGATTATTCCTTTTTTAGAGGAAAAACAGAAAAAATCAGAAGGCAAGGAAGAAGCAGAGATATTTGAAGGGATTAAAGGAATAACATCAATGCTAAATCTTATTATTGAAAATTCAAAAAAAGGTGAAGAATTTTTCCTTTTTGCAACAGATATGGAAGAAAAACAAAAAGAAATACAAGAATTCTGGGAAAAATATGACTTGAAAAGAAAAGAAAAAAGGCTTATAGTCAAAGGCATAGCCCCAAAAAAACTAAGACATTTGTTCGCAAAAAGAGAAGTATTAAAAATGAAGTACACAAACTCTCCTCTTTTATCAAGCATAACTATATTCCAAGACAAAGTTGCAACTATATCTTTTGGCGAAAAACCTGTGGGATATTTGATAAAATCAAAGCAAGTATCAGAAATGTACAAAAATTACTTTAGGAAAATGTGGAAATCAATAAAATAATCGTTCTCTACAACATATAATTTTATAAATAATTATTGATAATAAAAATCATGAAAACACTTCCAACAATTATTTTAGCAACAGGATTATCAATACTTCCTGCAACAAAACAAGGAAATGCTGGAGTTGGAATTCCGGGAAATGTTGGATATTCTAATACAAATTCTTCCTCATCAAATTTACTTTACGGAAAAACCGAATTCAAAGGAATAGTCCAAGAAGAATATTTAGAACGTGTCTCTGGAGATAGCCTAAAAATTACTCATGATTATCTTATAACAGTCCAAAAAGGAGATAATTTATCCGTCATAGCTGATAGAATAAACAGTTTAAACAGAATGAGAGCAGAGTATCCTTTTCCAAGCAAGATTTCATGGCCAGATGTTTATAACACCAACTATATTTATGGGTCAGATAATATTTCTGATCCAGACAAAATTTATCCTGGGCAAAGGATATTTTTTAAAACTGAGCATGAAATCCCTGTTTTTCATCACTTTCAGGGATTACGGGTTGGATCTTAGTAAAACATTCACCCTCTTTCAAGAATAAACTAATAGTTATTAACTGAATCAGAAGAATCTTTTTTTCTAACTACCTCCACATTATCAGTAAACCAATTAGTTTTTTGGTTCAATCTGTAAATTCCCCAGAGATATGTTTTATAATTTACGTTTGCCTTAGTCATTATTGGATGCATATCGTTAAATCTAATTGCATCACTAAATTCATTTTGTTGGAAAATAACCTCATCCACAGGTTTGTTATCATTTAAAGGTCTGCAAGAGTAAGATCTAAAGTCCAGAGGCCCATTAAGAACATCATCAAGAGTATAATTAGCTCTATATGGAACTTCCAAACAACCACAACCTTTATCGACATATTCATACAATTGTCCGTCCGCCCTCCTGACTTTTAGCGAGCAATCGCAAGTAAAAGTATTTCTTTTAACACTAAATTCCGCTTCATCTTCTAAAAATTTTCCTTTAAAACCATATCTTTTCATTAAATCTACTTCCATGCGCTTATTACTCTGATACCATAAAGGAAGACTAAACCCCAGTGTTATGGCCACAGCCATGAGAAAGATATATCTAAATTTAGTCGTTTTTATTTCTTCATTATTTACTTTAGATTTCAAATTAGACGGAAAGACCCCATTCGGATCATATTCATATTGTTTCATTTTTTTGTCCTAATAATTTAAGGTAAAATTAAAGAATTGAAACAGTATAAGAAACTTTCTAGCATTTTTTCATTCAAATAGGTAATTTTAAATAGTTACTATTCCTTTTTGGCTTATAATGACAGAATTAAAATCTATAGACCGAAAAATATTATTTGAATTAGATTCAAATAGCAGGCAATCATTTAGAACCATTTCAAAAAAAGTTGGATTAAGTAAGGATGCTGTAATTTATAGGATAAATAAATTAAAAGAAGAAGGAATAATAAAAGGATATCAAACAATACTAGACTTAGGTAAGTTAGGATTTATTTCATTTAGGCTTTACTTAAAATTTCAAAACACAACTCCAAAAAAAGAAGAAGAAATAATTGAATTTTTAAAAAGACAAAAAAACATCAGTTGGATAGTTTCTATAGAAGGAGAATATGATTTGGGATTATGGTTTTTATGTAAAAAAAATAAAGAAATGGATTTATTCTGGAAAGAACTACTAAAAAAATATAGAGATTATATAGAAAAAAAATGGTTAACAATTCCAACGAACGTTATTTACTACTCTAGAAACTATTTATTAGAAGATAATAATCAAAAAATAGAGGAATTCAATTTTATTTCTGATTTAGAAGTAAAGATTGATGATGTTGACTTAGAATTATTGAAAGTAATTTCTTCTAATGCTAGGCTTCCAGTTTTAGATATTTCAAAAATTATAAAATTAAATCCAAAAACAGTAATGTCTAGATTAAAAAGATTAGAAAAAGAAAAGATAATAATTGGATATCGATCAGTTTTTGACATTGATATGTTAGGATATCAGTACTTCAAAATACACTTTAACCTTCATAATTTAACCAGTGAAAATGAAAAAAAATTAAAAAATTATATAAAAGAAAATGAGAATATAATATTCAATAATGAAATTTTAGGAGGAGATGATTTAGAAATAGAAATCCAAGTTAGATCACTTCAGGACCTAAGAAAACAGATTGATGAAATAAAGAAGAATTTTTCTGGAATTATAAGGAATTATAAGTATATGAACTTCTACAAAGAACACAAATGCCTATCTTTTCCTTAGTAATTCACCCCTCTCAAATAACTCTTGCTCTATAAAATACTCCAAAATTCTACAATAATAATTAAAAACTCCGTTTATATTGAAAAAATATGGAACAAGAGCAACAGAAACTGAAAAAAGAAGATTTGATACTTGAAGCAAAAAATTTCTTTGACGCCCATAAGAGAGAGTTTGGAGAATCATTGAGGAAAGGTTCAAATGTCATTTATCTTGATTTCATGAAATTGACAGAATTTTCAAACGTCCTTTCAGATCAAATAATAATAAATCCTGAAGAAACATTAGGCATCATAGAATTGGCTATAGAAGAGTCAGGTCTTGTAAGCAATGTAAGAGTCAGGCTGACTAACCTCCCAAAAAGCCAAGAGATGAAAGTGAGGAATATTCGTTCAAAAAATCTTGACCAGACAATAATTGTAGAAGGAATTGTAAGACAAACTTCAGATGTTAGACCACAGGTTGTAAATGCAAAATTCGAGTGCCCTAGCTGTGGGACAATTCTCGGGGTTCTCCAGATAGAAAAGAAATTCAGAGAACCTTCAAGATGTTCATGTGGAAGAAGAGGCGGTTTTAAATTGATAAGCAAAGATTTGGTCGACACTCAAAGGTTGGTAATTGAAGAAACACCTGAATCTTTGTCTGGAGGAGAACAACCGAAAAGAATTAATGTGTTCCTGAAAGAAGATCTCGTTGAGCCAAAAATGGAAGAGAAAACAACTCCTGGAAGCAGGGTAAAAATAATAGGCGTTCTAAAAGAAGTGCCAGTCCCTCTCCAGTCAGGAGGATTGTCAACAAGATTTGATTTGGCAGTAGAAGCAAACAACATAATTCCTTTGGAAGAAACTTTCGAAGAATTAGACATCTCTGAAGAAGACGAAAAACAAATCCTTGAACTTTCCCAAGATCCAAGAGTTTTTGAAAAACTTGCAAGAAGTATAACCCCAAGTGTCTGGGGTTATGAAGAGATAAAGAGATCATTAGTTTTACAATTATTCGGAGGAGTTCAAAAAGTCCACGCAGACGGCCAGAAAAGTAGAGGAGACATTCATATACTTCTTATTGGAGATCCAGGAGTTGCAAAATCCGTAACATTAGACTTCATGGCAAAAATTTCCCCAAAGGGAAGGTATGTTGTAGGAAAATCTGCATCAGGTGCTGGTTTAACAGCAACAGTTGTAAGAGACGAATATTTAAGGGGTTGGAGTCTTGAAGCAGGAGCGATGGTTTTAGCCAATAAAGGATTAGTCTGTATTGATGAGCTAGAAAAAATGGATCCAAATGACAGGAGTGCAATGCATGAGGCAATGGAGCAGCAGACAATAACAATTTCAAAAGCAAATGTCCAGGCAACATTGAGGGCAGAAACTTCAGTATTGGCTGCAGCAAACCCAAAATTCGGAAGGTTCGACCCATATCAGTCAATCGCACAACAAATTGATTTGCCTCCAACTTTGATAAACAGGTTTGATGTTATTTTCACACTAAGAGATTTGCCAAACAGGGACAAAGATGAAAAAATAGCCTCGCATGTTTTGAGAGAGCACATAAAACAAGGGGAAGAAATGACAATTCCAAGAGATTTGTTCAGGAAATATATTGCATATTCAAAGCAAAGAGTAAGGCCTGTTCTTGGGGAAGAAGCAATAAATGAAATAAAAAAATTCTATGTTGAATTGAGAAACAAGCCTGTTTCTTCAGACAGCGCATTAAGGCCAATCCCGATTTCTGCAAGACAGCTTCAAGCTTTAATAAGAATGGCAGAAGCATCAGCAAAATTAAGGTTGAGTGAAGTGGTCTCTATAGAGGATGCCAAAGGCGCGATAGATATTATGAAATACTATTTGATGCAGGTGGGTTATGACTACGAATCAAAAACTTTTGATATAGACAAAATCACGACTGGAATATCAACTTCAAAAAGATCAAAAATACTCGGAGTCCTTCACTCAATAACAGAATTAGAGGATAAATTAGGAAAAATGATTCCTATGGAAGAGCTTGAAAAAGAACTTGAAGGAAAAATGGAAGTGTTTGAAATTGAAGAAGCAATAACAGAACTAAAAAAAAGAGGAGACCTTTATGAACCAAGAAAAGGTTATATTAGCAAAACTAGCTAAATTTATCATAAATCTTTAAAAAGAAATAAAATTTTTAACTAAAATGGCAATAAATAAAAAGTACAACAACCAAAGCATATATCATAAAAGAAAAGAAGGAAAAATAGTTTATTTTCAAGATCCAGAAACAGGCATTCTTCATTTGAGTGGGGAATTTTTTAGTGGTTCTGAGATAGATGAATATAAATCACGAATTGATAATCAAAATCAAATGTTTCCATTGTCATGCCTAAACAGCTTAGTAACTCTTAAAGACGTAAAGGATGTGAAACCTCTTGTCCTAAACCCCAGACTAGAGCAAAAAATTATTGAAACCGAAGAAAAATTCGGTAGAGTAGATTATACTCATGTAATTGGAGCAGGTAGCGACGGAACTTAAATTAAACAAATAAAATAAAAAATGGCAGACCAAGAATTCAAAAGACACACAGCATACAAATTGAGAGTTGGAAATATTATTTTAGGAAAACCAGTGATGGACGGGGAAAGATTCTCATTTCTGGAACTTGGAAGCAAGAAAATAGTAAGGGTGAATATTATAGGAAATATCGTTGACAAATATGAAGGGGCAGGAGAGTCAAAATATCTTACATTTACCCTTGATGATGGTTCTGGCCAGACAAGGCTAAAAACTTTCGGAGACGACACTTCAAGATTCATAAATTTCATGCAGGGGCAGACAGTTGTTGTCATAGGAACTCTAAGATTCTGGAACAACGAACTCTATATCTCCCCAGAAATAATAAAAGAGCAGGATCCAAAATATCTCCTTATAAGAAAACTTGAATTGGAAAAAGAAAATTCAAAAAATGTTAAGGACGTATTGGGAAGGGAAGAGATAATTGCCGTAAAAGACAGAATTTTAAGGGAAATAAAAAATTATGAAGAAGAAGGCGGAATAGAAAGAGACAAACTGATTATGAACTTAAAAGACATAACTCCCGTAATAATTGAAGATGAAGTGCAAAAATTCTTAGAAGAGGGAATAATATTTGAACCAAGGCCTGGGAAAGTTAGATACTTGGGATGAAAAATAATCTAATTTTTTGAGAATTAAACAAGAATCACAACTCCAATAACAATAAGAATTATTCCTAAAATTAGATAAAAAATCATATAATTCATAGCTTTTTGTTTGGTTAAATTTTGTGTGAAATTTAAGAATTTAAAACCTTCATACTTGACTAATAAAATTCCATTAACTATCATTAAAATTCCCAATAGAATTAAAGAAACAGACAATCCCTTCATATTTGGAGCAAGAGATTTAATTATAAAATTTAGGACAGCAAATCCTAGTGCCCACCAGAGCCAATTTTGTTTTCCTTTATCATTCATTTTATGTGTTTAGGCCCCCATTTTCCTTTGGCTACAAGAACGAGAAAGATTCCCAAACCACCAAAGACAACAATATTTAGAATAAAGAGAATAACCATTGCGAGAGGAATTGGGGTGCCTTGAATACTTGGGAAAATTAAACTAATAATTAAAAATAACAAGCTTCCAATACCGATAAATGAAAAGAATATTCCTAAGACCCATGAAAATATTATCAATGGTTTTGCTATTTTGCTTTCTTTCTTATAATAAAACTTATAGAATAAATATATTATAAAAATAAATAGGGAATATCCAACAATTTTAGCAATTAGTTGTGAGGTTTCACTTGCCATGAATTATAGAATAAAACACGGTATATAATCTTTTCTAAACAGTCAGGTATTTGTTTATTTCTATTATTTCCCCTTATAATTATGCAGTAGCATGAGAAGTAGATTGTTTACTCAAAAAAGTAAGTTAAAAACTAATGTTTTTTCTTCTTCCCACTTCTCTTACTCAAGAAATAAGCAAACCATATCAAAACTATTAATCCTGCCAGAGATAACAAAAACCTAACCCAATTTTCAGTGTAAGGCCAGTAAGCTCCGCTTCCGTAAATTAATGTTCCAACTCCACCACCCATTAATCCAGCACCAACACTTTCCAATCCGAAAAAGAAAGCTCCGCCCGCAATCAACAAAATTCCCAGAGGCAATGCTATAAAGAAAACATTTCTCGATCTGGATTTCATTGCACTATCAAAATCTTGCATGCAATAATAATTAAGATCACAATATCCTGGAGGAAATCCCTTGACTGGAACAGCTTCAACTGGAGCATTTCCGTAAGGAGGATTCCATTTTCCTTGGACAGCTTCGCATTGAACAGAAGTATTTATTTCTTGATAATAAGGCCTATCTTTGCAAAAAGAATTGTATTCAGGACTAGGAAAAAACATGTTTATTCCATAATAAGTCACAAAAATCGTGAGAATTATTATTGCAATGCCCATCAAAACATTTTTAAGATTCATTAGAAGATTAAGGATAAAAGATTTATAAATGTTCTGAAAAATACAATAAAATTTATATATTATCTTTCCAAGAAAAATTTATGAAAGATTTAAGCCAAAATATTCTTAAAGGCCTATGGTTCTACGACACCCTTCTTGAGGATATCACAAATGAAATGTACTTGTCAGAAGAAGCATTTTCCAAAGCAAAAAAAGCATATAAAGAATGTGTAAGCAAATTTAGACTATCAAATAAATCTTTAGATGATTTTTTAATTCAAGATTTGTCATTAGAAAGAATAACTTTTAGAGATTTTATAAAACTCTTTGAAGATCAAAAGGCAACATCAGAATACCATTTATTAAAAAGAAGAAGTTGGGTTTCTGGAATAAGAAATGCAACAACTATACTCATGGGCCCTGCAACAATAGACAGTCTTATAGATGAATCACCAAGAACATATGAGTATATCAAAGAAGGTCGTCTTCCATTTAATAATTTATTTTTTAATCTTTTAGAACCATATAAAATAAAAGTTCCTTTTGAAAATAAAGAAAGTGAAATATTTGGAATTTGGTTTTATAGAAGAGGTGAGATTGATGAAAGCTATGTTAAAACTGAAGAATCAAAAGAGTATGGATATAGGTTAATAGCATTTTCAAAAGAATATGAACAAGTTTCCAGCCCTCTAGAGCTCATTCTTAATCCAGAGTCTATGGGGAAGTTTTTTGGTCAAATAAATGACTATTCCTTTCTAATTGACACAAATCAAGGAACTGTGGATTTTACAAAATGGAGTAATAATTGGAAAGGTATTGAAACTAATGAATACGAAAGAAGAATAAAATTAACAAATATGTTAAATAGCCAGGAGTTTTTCAACATAGCTAACTTATCCACTAATATAATCAACTACATCAACGCACACAATGTCACGTTTATAAAAAAAGAAAGAAAAGTTAAAGTACCAACAAAATTTCAAACTGTGAAAAAAAAGGCTTCATCAAAGCCATTCTATTTAGTAACTGTAAAAGATGAAATTGTCGAAACAGAGCCTGATCCAACTAAATCTTGGGAATTGCAATGGAAGGTGTATGTAAGGGGCCATGATAGAAGATATAGAGATGAACAAGGAGAGATAACAAAAATTATTTGGATTGCCCCATACGTAAAAGGGCCTCCTGAAGCACCATGGAAAGAAAATCGCTACGCTGTTTCGGCAGAAAAATTATTAAGAGAAAGAGAGTTAAACAAACATTTTGAAATAAATTAGTGTTCTATCAAAACCTTATTAAACCCGGTAAATGACCTATTTCTATGGAAACATACGAAAATCTTTTAGAAGGAATATACAAAAAAGTCAAGAAAGTGGAATCATCTAACGAAAGATTTGAAATTCCAAAAGTGGAAGGCCATTTTGAAGGGAAAAAAACAATATTGACTAATTTTATACAAATTGCATCATACATAAGAAGAACCCCAGTTCATTTTCAAAAATATCTTCTTAAAGAGTTGGCTGTTTCCGGCCAAACAGAAGGTGAAAGATTAGTTTTAAACATGAAAGTGCCGAGTGCAAAAATCACCCAAAAGATTGAAGACTATGCAAAAGAATTTGTAATATGCAAAGAATGTGGAAAACCCGACACAGAATTAATAAAAGAGGAAAGATTCATGTTCGTTAAATGTTTGGCATGCGGAGCAAAACACGCAGTTAGATCAAAAATCTAGGAAGCTCGTACTTTTTCCCTTTCCGATCTTTCTTCAATTATTTTTTCCGCCATTATTCTATAGTCAAATGCATCTACTTCATGACCTATTTTTGAATTTACAGAGTCTGGAAAGACAAAATCCATTATAAATAGAGGTTTATTCCTGTCATTACCAATAACAACTTCTTTATATCTACTCTCAATAAAATTTGTTGCTCTTTTCAGTTCCTGAACAAGCACCTCCAAAGTTGTAGATTCTAAATAATTTCTACATCTCTGAATTTTAACTTCCGGATCATAATCCCCAACAACGATAGAAATTTTAGATGCGGGAAACTGGTAATGGCTAGAATTTGCAAAATTCTGGAGAGTTTTTTTACGTTTCCAAAACATAATTATAAGTGTGTGTTATTCTTTTTAATTATTTCTATACTAATTTAAAGATTTAATTGAAAATAGAACCTCTTCTTTTTTCGATTATCAGCGCATCAAGTACGCCAATATATTTAGGTTTGGGCCAACTATTGCCCTCTCTTTCAATTTTTGCGCCCTCTTCATCAACACGTAACTTTTCTACCATCAGATTGTACAAATCCAAAGAAGATAGATAAGCCATTATTTCACGGCTTAAAGCTCCTTCATTAACAGCATCCTCATACTCTTTTGAAGAACGAACAAGCTTCGGAATAGGAATAATACTCTGAAATTTATCGACACCTCTTTCCAATCCCATAGAATAAGCAAGGTGTTCAAATATTAAAACCTTTTTATAAGCAATTTATGCCTATCCAAATCTTTATAAAACGAATTTTCGTAAGAAATTAAATAAACGGAGGAAAGAAAATGGTTGAAGCTTATTGTGTTAAATGTAAGAAAAAAGGCGTTAAGATGCTGAATGCTGTGATATCTCAAACTGCTAGAGGCGGTTACATGGCAAAAGGAAAGTGTGGAGTCTGCGGAACTGTTATGTGTGCCATGATGTCAAAGGAAAAGGCAGATGCAGCTATAAAGTCTGGCGAAGCTAAAAAGGATTTTTAGTTATTTGCAGAATGTATATCAATATAATAAGAAGTTATAGAGATATAGTTGCGATTTGTGATGCAGAACTACTTGGAAAATTTTTTGAAGAAGAAAATTTTCAGCTGGATGTCAAGGAAAGTTTCTACAAGGGTGAGAAAACGACAGAGGAAAAAGCCGTAAGTCTGATGAAAGACATGGCAATCGAAGACGCAACATTCAACATTGTTGGGGCAAAGTCTGTGAATGCCGCGCTAAAGGCGGGAGTAATAAACCAACATGGAGTGAATAAAATTCAAGGGATTCCGTTCGCATTGATATTGATGTAAATTTAATTCCATCACCTTTATAAAACCAATAATTCTAATTTTAAGATGGTTGAAGAGTTCAAAGATATAAATGAAGAGCAAAACTCCGGCGAGAATGGAGAACAACAAGTTACGCGAGCAAGACTTCCTAGAGGAAAAGAAGTAATTGGAGTCATAGAACAAAGGCTTGGAGGGAATAAGATGAATGTTGAATGCTTAGATGGGAAAACAAGAAACTGCAGGGTCCCTGGAAGATTGAAAAGAGCTTTGTGGTTAAGGCCAGGCGATGTTGTAATAATTGAGCCTTGGGAATTTGACCCAAACAAAGGAGATGTAATTTTTAAATACAGATCCAACCAGATTGAATGGCTGAAAAGAAACGGCTTTTTAAAAACGGAAAAGAATGAGTTTTAAAATGAAAAAAATTTACAAAATAATTCTTCTTGCAATAGTCATCTTACTTTTCATTGGAACAATTCTTTTAATTGCCTTAGGAAATCCCTTGGTAAATAACATACTTCAAAAAACTCCATAACACAAATCAAAAATCTTATAATGCCAAATTTCTTAATAACAAAATGAAAAGATTAATGATTGATAAAACTTCAAGAATAATAAAAAATAAAAAAAAGCTTGAAGAAACCCTGAATGCCGCTATAAGCACTAAAGATAAAGAAGTGTTCATAGAAGCCACTCCTGAAGATGAATATGTTGCAGAAAAAGTTGTAGAGGCTTTAAATTTTGGATTTCCTTTTTCAGTAGCATTAACACTAAGAGAAGATGCTTTATTTGAAACAATGAGCATAAAAGATCACACTACAAAAAAAGACTTTGCAAGAATAAGGGCAAGAATAATAGGAAAAAATGGAAAAACTTTAAGGGCTCTTTCAGAGTTGACAAAATGCCATTTCGAGCTTAAAGGGAATGTAGTTGGGATTATTGGAGAACCCGAGTATATAAAAAATGCCCAAATGTCTGTCATCTCTTTGATAAAAGGTTCAAAACAAGCAAATGTTTATGCTTATCTTGAAAAGCATCAAGTTCAGCCAATTATTGATTTGGGATTGAAAGATATGGGAAAGAAAAAGTAATTAAAACACTTTTTCCATCTCAGTCATTGCTTGTTCTAAACTTAAATTTCTTCTTGGAGTATGACTATCTTTGATATCTTTTACTCTCATATAAATGCCACACGTTGTTAAAATAGCTAATTGGGTTATTTTTCCCTTATCACCAAGTGCAGGACCAATTCTAACATTTGCGCCATGTAAGGCCAAAATCTTATTCATTGGATCATAACCTTCAGGACGAATTGTAGGCATAGTATTATCTACATAAAAAAAAGCTTTGTATTCATCTTTATAATTTACATTGCTCATGATAAAATAATATCTACACCCTTTATATTAATTATTGTACTCTATCAAACAATTATCGACTTGTGTTTAAAGAAAAAGTAAAGGGTTTTATTTAATTTTTTCTAGAGGTTGTACAATCAACATATGAAGTCCCCTTTCTGCTATATATCTTCTCGTAATTCTTTGATGTGGTTTATAATCTATCTCCTTGCTATCAGATTTTGAAAAAACTGCAATTCCTTGATATTTAAAATTATCACCATTAGAATCTCTTATAGCCCCGCTAAAATACGTGCAGTAGGACTAATTTCTCTTGTTGGATATTCTAAATCCACTAAAGCAGGATTACCTTTAGTGATATATCCTTGAGATTTTATCTCAGACAAAGCCATGTCTTTAAAAAAACGATAATCTAAAGCCATGTACTAGACACAACTGATATCTTTAAAAGTATTATTATAAACTAAAAGTATATTCAAAAATCCAAACAAAAACCTTTAAATAACAATTTCTGTTAAAAATTTCATGTCCGGGTAGCTCAGTCGGTAGAGCGCACGGCTGTTACAACACGAACTGAAAAGTTCGTGGAGTCTGATAGCTCAGATAACGCAGAGACCGTGAAGTCGCAGGTTCGAGTCCTGCCCTGGACGTTAAATTTTAATGAACGACCTTAGCCAAATGAGAATCGTTTGAGCCTGGACGTTTTATTTTTAAGATTATGCGTTTTATTTTTAAACTCCTTCTTCCTAGTTTATTAATGGACCCAAAACTAAAAAAGATAATAATCATAATCCTAATACTAATATGCATTCTAGCAATGGTTCTTATTTTAAAAAGATCTTTATATGAAAAAGGCAGTTTAACAGATTCTGAAAAAAACTGCGCAACATATTCAAAACAATGCACATGTTTAGGGTTTTTAGCGGAAGAACTCACTTACCCCTCAGCGTATAGTTGTGATGGAATAGAATTATGCAGAAATATCAATAAGGAAGTTTGCTAAAATTTTGCAACTATTTTTATAAACCCATAGATGTTAAAAATAATATGAGATCAAATTATGAAATGAGCGATCTGGCACTAAAAGCAGCAATAGGGATTGGTCTAGATCTTCGCGGGGAAAATAATCCATATCTTAAAGCAATAAATGACCTATCAAAGGAATTATACGAATTTTCTCGAACTAGTGAAAAAAAAGCAAGTTCGACAAGTGAGCTAATGATACTAGCAGGAGTAATATGGCCAAACAAAGAAAATTGGAAGGGCAAAAAAGTTGAAGATGTTTTATTACAAACCTATCTTCTTGCAAAGAATTTAGAAACAATATCTATAGCAACAGAAAATGAGAAAGAATCTATTAAAAGTATCTGTCTAGATTTACAGGGTCAATTCTCACATTATATGGAACAATTTAGAAGAAGTCTAGTTGCTTAATCACTTCTTCTTCTTAAACTCCAGTGAGCAAGAATTAACACAATATCTTTTTCCTGTTGGCTTTGGCCCGTCATTGAAAACATGGCCTAAATGTCCACCACATTTTGCACAAATAACTTCTTTTTGAGGAATAATTAAAGAAAAATCATTTTGTAACTTAACAGCACCTTTTTCAGCATCATAAAAGCTAGGCCAGCCTGTTCCTGAATCAAATTTTGTCTTTGAACTAAAAACCAAGTTTCCGCATGCAGCACACCTATATCCTCCGTCCTTTTTGTTGTAAAGTAACTTTCCTGTTCCAGGCATCTCAGTTCCTTTTTCAAACAAAACATTATATTGTTCGGGAGTAAGCTTATCTTTCATTTTGTTTATTGATGGTTTTTTCATAAAAATACATACCAAAAACCTTTTTAATTCTTATTAGGCTTGAGTTATAATGAAACCTCAACCCAAAAAAATCCTTTTAGCAATGTCAGGAGGAGTTGATTCTAGCGTAGCAGCTTATTTGTTAAAAAAGCAAGGCTATGAAATTGTTGGTGCATTCATGAAAAACTGGGGCAACACAAAAAATGATTTTGGAGAGTGTGCTTGGAGAGGTGAAAGAAGATACGCATTGAAAATCGCGGCAATGCTTGAAATCCCATTAATAACTTTGGATTTTGAAAAAGAATACAAAAAATATGTTGTTGAAAAAATGTTCAAATTATACAAACAGGGAATAACTCCCAACCCTGATATTGACTGCAATGAAAAAATAAAATTTCCTTTGTTAATTAAAGCTGCAAAAAAACTTAACTGCGATTGCATTGCAACAGGTCATTATTCTAGAATAAAAAAATTGAAAGCTAGGGTGGGCGAGCGATTTCGCGGTGGAATTGGTAAAGATTTGGAAGCGGGGTCGCGAGTTGGTCGGAGAGATGGTAGTGGGACAAAATACCTCTTCGAACTCCACAGGGCAAAAGATGAATCAAAAGACCAATCATATTTCCTCTATAGATTAAAACAAAAAGAACTTGCCAAAGCTCTTTTCCCAATAGGAAATTTTTCAAAACAAGAGATAAGAGAAATCGCAAAAAAACAAAACTTTCCAAATTACGATAAAAAAAGCACTGTTGGAATTTGCTTTATTGGAAAAATTAATTTGAAAAAATTCCTCCAGAAAAAAATAAAGCCAAAAAAAGGAATAATTCTTGATCCAGATGGGAATAAAATAGGAGAGCATGATGGAATTTATTATTACACAATTGGCCAAAGAATAGGCCCAAGATTTGGAATTGAGGTTGAAAAACAAGAGATAATACAAAAAAGATGGTATGTTGCAAAAAAAGACAATAAAAAAAATATAATAACAGCAGCTCCAGAAGGCCATGATTTAAATTTCAGAAAAGAAATTTTTGTGAAGGATGCACACTGGATTAATAATAATAATAATAATAATAACTTTAGCCCTTCTTCAATTAAAACCAAATCAATTTCGAGCGAAGCGAGACTATCTGGGGGCTGGGTGGGTGGGAAAGAAATCAAAGTCCTCTCTAGAATACGTCAAGTTGGTGAACTTCTCCCAAGCAAAATAAAATTTGAAAATAAAAATATCAAAGTCACATTAAACAAAGCGATAACAGGAGTTTCAGAAGGCCAGGCAATTGTATTATATCAAGAAACAAAATGCATTGGTGGTGGAGTCATAAGTTTTCACTAAATTTATAAAGAGAGAGAGAGAGTTAGTATTCTATGGAAAAAATGAGCAAAGGTGAAATAGTCTTTGTTGTTATTGTTATATTACTTATTGTAGCTGCAATGTGGGTAGCTCCTCTTTTTGTACAAGATAAGAATCTTAATCTAAAAAATCAAATATATGTAACAATTATTGGTTTATTTTTAATTTTCTTTGTTGTAAAATATAAAAATCAAATAACTAAACCTAAAAATAAATTTGAACAATATACAGGTAAAGTAAGTGGATGGTATAGATTAATTTATTCTTATATATACTTAATCGGAGGGATAGTCTTTACTATTGCTGGAATATTAATGATTTTTAAAGAAAGCAAATATTGGTATCTTGGACTTCTTGCGATATTAGCTGGTTGTGGTATTATATATCTTTCAAGAAAAGTAAGAATCGTTGCAAAAGAGATTTTAGAAAAAACCAAAAGTGTTGCAAGATAACTTTTCAATAACCTTTTTATAATCCTAATTCTTTAATAAACCATGGATTTAGACCATGTAATTCATGCAAGAAGAAGCATTAGAGAATTCTCAACAGAAAAACCTGATTGGAGATTAGTTATTGAAGCAATTGATGCGGCAAGATTTGCCCCCACATCAGGCAATAATTTCACAACAAAATTTCTTATGGTGTCTGACCCTGAGAAAATATCAGTTTTGGCAGAAGCAACTCAACAACATTTTGTTGGAAAAGCGAAGTGCATTGTCGTGGTTTGTTCCTCTCCTGCAAGAACCATAAATGCGTATGGCGAAGCTGGAAAAGCTTATGTAAGACAACAAGCCGGAGCAACCATTCAAAACTTTCTTTTAAAATTAACAGAGTTAGGGTTGGGAACTTGTTGGATTGGTTATTTTGCAGAGGAAATAATAAAAGAAACTCTAAAAATTCCTAAAGAAATCCAAGTAGAAGCTTTATTTCCTGTAGGTTTTATTTCAGAAAAAAATAAAGGAATAAAAAGCAGCATAGATTTAGATAATATATTATACTTTGAAGAATATGGAAATAAAAGAATGAAAAAAATAAACAAAATTGAGGTATAAAAATGGGTGAAGAAAATTTATCGACACAGCCGGTTTCAACATATCTTCCAAAATCCAATACAGAAGATGTGCCGCAAAAGAAAAATGTATTTCTAGCATTTATTCTTACAGTAATAACTTTATGTGTGTACACCCCATTATGGTACTTAAAAAGAACACGACAATTTTATAATCTCGGCACAACAAAAAGATTAGTCAGGATTCTTCCATCCTTGCTTTTATTCTTCCAAATAATATTAATAGTTTGTGTTGTTGCTTTCGTAACCACTCTGTCTTCTAGCATGGGCACATTTTTTCAGAACGTCACAACTTTACAGGCCGCTCTTTTATTTTTGATACTGGTCTCAGCAATAATAACCTTCCTATTGACAATAATAACTGCATTCTATTCCAGAACAATAATGAACCAGGCTCTAGAAAATAAAGGGGTTAAGAAAAAGCTCTCAATTTTCCATACTTTAATTTTTGGCCATTTATACCTTCAATACGAAATTAATAGAATAATGAACGACAACGAAGAAAAACCAAGAATTGCTCCGTTAGTTGTTTTGTTATTGATATTATTGGCTGTAGGAATTGGAATGTACTTATTGCTCAAGTGAAACTTCTAAAAATTTCCAATCCATATGTTGTATCTTAATATCTTTTTCCTTAATTCTTAAAATTTTACAGACTTCATCATAACTTTTTTCCAAAATCAAACTAACTGGAAGAAAATTTGAATCTAAAGAAGCATGAAAATCCAAAACTCTTTTTTCAACAGGACTTCTTTGTTGAGGTGTTCCATAAAAAAAATCCTCATGCCATTGAGTAAAACTCCCATTATCTGCTAGAGTATATTGCGACGCGACAGCAAATTCAACTCCCCTAATTTTAGATAAAGAATATTGAACTACTTTTGTTGCTTTTCCATCAAAATAATGAATTTCCGGGTTTTGAAATTTCATTAAAAAATCATCTAAAATAAGTTTAAAAAACTATGCAAAAGAAAAAAAGAAAAAACCTCGGGAAACCCCGAGGCGTAAAATCAAATTATGATTTAACCGTAAATTTCTATGCCAAGATCAGACATCTCTCTACGTGCTGGCTTGCTGTCTTCATAGCCCTTTCCAAGTACATAAGGAGACTTAACACCAGTCATTATGGTGATAACTCTAACCTTTCCGACAAAGTCTTTGCTGATTCTCGCTCCAATAATAACCTGTGCATCTGGGCTTAAGTTTTCAGAAACAATTCTACCGATAAGATCGAATTCTTCCAGCTTAAGATCAGGTCCGCAAGTTATGTGTATCAAAGCACCAGTAGCTCCTTGGTAGTCAACATCCAATAAAGGGTGTGTAAGAGCCTGCTTTACAGCTTCATTAACTCTATCTTGCGTGTCTGCTTCTCCAATTCCAATAACAGCAACTCCGCCGTCTTTCATTATTGCTGAAACGTCTGCATAGTCTAGATTAATCAAGCTAGGCAATGTTATAGTCTCAACAATACCCTTTATCATTGTACTAACTAGTTCGTTAGCGACAGCAAAGGCTTGTTCAATTGGCAACTGGCCGGCAATGTCTACTAGTCTGTTATTATCCAAAACAATACATGTGTTGGACATTTCTCTAAGCTCCTGAAGTCCGAATTCAGCTTTGTCAACTCTTGCTCTTTCAGCTTCAAAAGGCATAGTTACAACACCAATAACAACAGCACCAGTTTCTTTAGCAAGTTGAGCAATGACAGGAGCAGCACCAGTTCCGGTTCCACCACCCATTCCAGCAATTACGAACACCATGTCTGCATTAGCAACAGCTTTTTTCAAGTCAACAAGTGCTTCTTTAGCAGCTTCTCTTCCTCTTTGAGGCATTCCTCCGCATCCAAGACCTCTTGTTAATTCCTTACCAATAAGAATCTTGTCGTCAGATTTTGAAACGCTCAAATGCAAAGCATCTGTATTTGCAGCAAAAATAGTGGCACCATTTATTCCTTTGTTGTAAAGCCAGGTTACAGCATTGCAACCCATTCCACCGACACCAATAACCTTGATGTTAGCTTTTCCAGCTTTCAACTCATCGAAATTAATACTGTGAGTCTCTGTCTTGTCTATGGCTTCTTTTGCAAAATCTAATACCATTTTTTTCCTCCTTTCAATTATTTTTGTTTTAGTTCTTCGTTTTCAAAACGATTTGGGCGAAAACTTTTAATTTTCAGCCTGATTAGTTGTTTTTTCGTCTATGACGAAAAGTTTATATAGTTATTACACTGTCAACTAATAGAGAATGAGGAATCGCCTCTGCATGCAAAGGTATTAATTGACGGCAATCAATTAATATAATGAAAGGAACAGAGGATTGTTCTATTTAAACTTTTTTATTTTCCAAAACATGCTTTTGAAAATGGATTTTTGAAATAATTTTAAGAATTATCCAAATTTTTTAGATTAATTCGTTCTAAACCCGTGTTTCTCCAGATAATCTCTAAGAGAACTGTCGTGTCCATCATTGATTATGACAGTTCCTCCCTGAACAACAACACTTCCAATGATGAGTTTGTGTAAATTTTCACCAGAGTAACATTCAACTGTCGTGGTTTCCCCTTCATGCACAAGACTAAACCTATAATAGGGATGTGCGAAACTAAATGCAGTACACACATCCAAGATTTTTGTTAATGTTGTCATAAAAATCAGTTCAATATGTTTCTTTTAAACCTTTCTAAATCTTTTTTTAAAAAACTTCCACCAGATGCTTTTTTATGCCCGCCAGCTAAAGCATCTTCAAGACCATTTATAGATTTTTGCAGTAAAAGATTTACATCAACATCTCCAGACTGGCTTCTTGCCGAAACCTTGCATTTTCCAGGTTCTCTTTGAGAGTCAGAAACAAAGACAATTGTTTTGCCCGGGATTTCAATAGAAAGAGTTGTGCATATTGCAGAGGTGATTCCAAATTTAGGGGCCCCATAAAAGAAAAGCAATTTTTTATTTTCATAAAATTCAGCGTTTTTTTTAAACTTGTCAATCCATTTTTTAAATTCTTTATCAATTTCTCTTCTTGCTTTTTCCATGGATTTAATGTCTTTTTCCTTCAAAAGATTATAAACACCTTTTAAATCATCATTATAGTATATTATCGCAGCCCCGATTGTTTGCATTAACTCCCCTGGAACTGAATCCATGATGTTATCTTCAGTAATTGAATGGTATTTTTTCTGAAGCAATTTTAAATTTTCTTCAGCAAAGTAAGACCTGTCCGCTATCAGTGTGGCTTCTAAGAGCCAATCAAGATTAGAGACGTCAAAATAATGTTTGGCTAAACCATAAATTATCAAAGCGGCACAAAAAGGGGTTTCTGCTTTTATTATGTTTTTTATATTTTTAATTTTGGAATTTATTGGATGGTGATCAATCACAAACAAATCAAAATCACTAAAGGCATCAATCAAAAAATTTATATCATCTCTTCCGTCAGCATATATATCACTCATCAAAATTTTTTTTATGCCTTCCTTTTTACATTTGCTAAAACAATTTTCTAATTCACCATAGTTGATAAGCTCTACAAATTTTGGTTTTATTCTTTTAAAATCAAGTATTTTTTCAAGAAAAAAAGCGCTCGCAAGCCCATCTAGATCATTGTGACTTATTATTGCAACATCATCCTCTTTTGTTATCGAATCGACAAAATTCCAGAAATCTTTTTCCTGCCCCATTAAAAATTTCATCTTATTCCTTTTCCAAAACCAAAACATTTATTCCGGCTTCATGGCAAAGCCCTGAAAACTCCTTGGCATCATCATCGCTACCAACAATGCTTCCCCAATGCATAGGAATTACAATTGAAGGTTTTATTATTTTAGCGGCCTCTGCAGCCTCTTCAGCACCCATTGTAAATCGCCCACCTATGGGGAGCAAAGCAACAAAAGTTTTGCCCTGCTGCTTGAATCCCGTAAGTTTTTTCATTTCTGGAATTAAATCACAATCTCCGCTATGATAGACAATAACCTCATTCATTTTTATTATATATCCAACCCAGCCTTCATCTTTAGGATGAAAATGTTTCCCGATATTATACGCAGGAACAGTGACAATTTTAACCTCCCCTAAATCAAGTTCTTGTCCTGCCTCTACAAGTTCCATTTTTATAGGAATGTCAAACTTTGTGACACTGCTTTGGCAGTCAGCAGTCATAATAATTTTTGTCCCTTCTTTTGCAACTTTTTTCAAGTCAGCAAAACTGCAATGGTCATAATGGCTGTGGGTTATGAGAATTATATCTGCTTTAGGCAGTCCGTCTTTTATGTTGTAAGGGTCAATATAAATTGTCTTGGAATTCTGAATAAGAAAACCAGAATGCCCCAGCCATTTTAGTTCAATATCTTCAATTTTCATTTTATATCTCCTTGTTCTATCAAAAATTTTATATTAGGGGCTATTTTATATTTTTCTTTCTTGATTTCCGATATATTTATCCACTTAATTTCTTTTATTGGTGCAATAGCTCTAATTTTATCTTTATTTTTCAGTTTGGCTAAATAATGAATTAAAACAATTGTCATTTTTTCTCCGCTTTGAGGATTTTTATAAATAATCAGAGGATTTAAAGGTTTAATTATTTCAATCTCAGCATTAATTTCTTCTCTTACTTCCCTTATACAAGCATCGTAAAGAGAATCTCCTTCTTCAACAGTTCCTCCTGGAAGTTTATAAAAGTCATCTTTATCACCCCTATTCACTAATAATTTTCCGCCTTCAATTATTACAGGGCCTGAAGTGACAATAAATCTCATTTTCATAGAAAATCATTTTAGTTTTTAAGAGTTTTGATATTTTCCAAAGGGCATTTTATAGACCAAAGAATTGATATTCGGGCCACCTGCTCCAATAGCAGTAATAACAACATTATCTCCAGCATCTAAGGAATGATTGTTTAACTCACCTCTGAATAAAAGGTCCAGCACTGTAGGACAAGTTGCCACAGAATTGTTTGCTAGCCAAGAAATTATCATAGGCATGATATTTTTAATTTGGTCTGGTGTGGGATTTGTCCCATACAACTTGAATAATCTTTTCACAACAGAATGGTCTAATCTCTCATTTGCCTGATGAATAGCTATTTTGGTAATGTCTTCTAGTTCTAGTCCTGCCTTGTCAATACTTTCTTTTATAACTCCAGGCATATATTTTACTGCATACTCAAAAACATCATGCCCTGTCCTCATTTTAAAATATAATCTCCCATCTTTGTTTGGGCCATAGCTTTCCCCCATTCCCATGGCATCAACACAACTTGAATCGCCACAATCAACAGCATAGGACAAAATACCAACTGGAGTTTCACTTGCTACACGTTCAAGCACAACAGCTCCTGCACCGTCAGAATATATCATGCTGTCTCTATCATGCGAATCAGCCACTCTTGACAGAGTTTCAGCACCAATGACAATGGCCCTTTTTCCATCTCCACTTTGAAAAAATCTATGAGCAACAATGAGCCCCTGAACCCAGCCAGGACATCCAAACGGAATGTCATAAGATTCAGTTTTTCTATTTTTAATGCCCAATTTCTTTTTCACCCTTGTAGCAAGATTCGGGACTTGATTAGTCCTCATGTATTTTGGATCTATGTCTCCAAAATTTTGTGCAAAAATAATATAATCAAGAGTCTCAGAATCTATCTTAGAATTGTCCAAAGCTTTTACAGCAGCTTTCCTGCCTAAATCAGAAGCAAGTTCATTATCTTCAGCATATCTTCTTTCTTCTATTTTAGTAATATCTGAACATTTGTCTATAGCTTCTTGGTTTGGAGTGTCACTTTTATTTCCGTTACTATCATAAAACTCGCTGTTTAAAAAATAAGAATTAGGAATCACACTTGATGGAATATAAGAGCCAGTTCCAGTTATAATAGTGAATAGATTTCTTGGCATTGATTTATTTAATAAGCTAATCTTTTAAATTTTTATATTCTATTTTTCAACCCGTAAAAAATAATTATTTCTTTACTTTAATCTTAAAAAGAAGTTGATTATATTCTATAGACATTTTATCCCTAACATAAGTCCGTATTATTTCTCCACTACAAGGGGCCTTAATTTTGAACATATGATTTAAATATTCATAATAACCTAGTATGTCTCCTACTCCAATATGACGTCTCCTTTTTAAAAAACTTCTTAAAGTGTCTCTCAAGGGGTATGCCACCTCTGATTTATCTTCACGCCAGTAAAAAGTTGCAACTTCCGGAGATTTTAATGTAACACGTCCGTGGCTTTCTTTAACAATTATGAATTTAGGTTCAACAGAAACAGAAGGCTCTGGTTTTCTCTCTGCTATTTGAGCCAAGTGTTCAATAGTTTTTTGAGAATCCCTCCTATTTTCTATTTTCAGAGTATTAATCTTTAATCCAAAAGGAGAAAACGAATATTCAAAACTGTCAACATCAGATTCTTCAACAAGTTTTACTAATCTCCTTACATAGCTAATACGCATAAAAAATCAAGCCGTAGCAAGATTAAAAGATTAATTGTGGTGGAGTTTTAGATGTCAATTGCTACATAATCTCCATTAAATCCAACATTATAAACTTCAGATTTTCCAATCCTTGTTTTTCCTTTTCCCTCATGAATGTGTCCGCAAAAAACATATTTTGGTTGATATTTTTTTATGTAATCTAAAATTACTTTGCTTCCAGCATGTTTTCCGTGCCAGTGTTTTGGGGCACCAAATTTTCCAGTTACTTCATCAAGGTAACCATATGGAGGTTGATGACATACTAAAATGTCTAAACTTCCAAATCTCTTTAAAATTCTTCTAGCTTTGTCTGTAGCTTTTTTAGCCTTTTGTAATTTCTTCTTGTAATCTGAAGGCTTAAAATCCTGCACCCAATTTGTATCAACAAAATATTCCAAAAAACCAATTCTCAATCCACCAATAGTTTTTACACTATTTTTAACAAGATAAAAATCTTTCATTGAATTAATCTTTTCACGAGTAGAAGGAAGATTCAATCCATATTTTTTCTTTTCTTTTTTTATTTGAGGAGTGGAAGGAATTCCAACATTCCCTTGCAAAGAATAAACAGGAGCAATTTTACTGAGATATTTTAGCACTTCAATTGTTGAGTTATGGATTTCCATGTGAACATCTTTTTGATGTTTCGCAGTTTCTTCCAATTCTGGCAAACCTTCTTTTTTTCGGTTAATATTTTCAAAATGTCTTTTTCTAGCCAAATCAGCCTTACCAATATCTCCAGTTAAAAGAATTAAATCAATACCTTTTGAAGAAACTTTTCTAACATTTTCAATTGCACCATGCGGGTCTCCAACCACTAATATTTTCATTTTCTCACGGCTTCCATCTCGTCATTGTTCTTGGAAAAGGAATTGCATCTTTGATAGTTTCTAAACCACATATCCATGAGATAACTCTTTCTGTTCCCATTCCAAACCCACCATGAGGAATACTTCCATATCTTCTAGTATCAAGATAAAATTCATAATTTGCAGGATCTTCACCCATATCAACAAGATTTTCTTTTATTTTTTTAATATCAGATTCCCTTTCAGAACCCCCAATAATTTCTCCATAACCTTCGGGTGCAATAAAGTCAACGCCATGAACAACTTTCTTGTCTTCGGGAGCCTCTTTCATGTAAAATGCCTTTACAATCTTTGGATAATTTGTAATCATGATAGGAACATCAAACATGGCACTCAACTTGTCTTCTTCAACTGTCCTCAAATCTTTTCCCCACTCAACATTCATGTGGGCTTTTTCTTTAAGAAGTTTCAATGCCTCAGTGTAAGTTATTCTGACAAACTTTTTCTTTATGACAGGTTCCAACTTTTTCACATCTCTCTCAAGAATTTGCAACTCTTCTTTATTTTCATCCAAAACTTTTTTAACAATATGTTTTATGAGTCCTTCTCCATAACTCAAGATATCATCGAAACTCGCCCACGCAACTTCCATCTCTGCATGCCAATATTCTGTCAAGTGTCTGGAAGTTTTTGATTTCTCGGCCCTGAATGAAGGAGCAATTGTATAAATTTTTTCCAAACTAAAAATTGCAGGTTCTGCATACAACTGCCAAGATTGAGATAAGAAAACTCCTTTCTGTCCAAAATAGGGAATAGAAAACAATGTTGATCCCCCTTCTGACTGAACGCTCTGAAAAATAGGACTTTGATATTCATAAAATCCTTCCCCCCTAAAATAATCGTGAATAGCGCCAAACACAGTGCTTCTAATCTTTAAAATAGAAGTCATCTTCCTGCTTCTCAACCATAAATGTCTTCTATCTCCTAAAAGTTCTTCATTCAAATCTTTGTTGATTGGAAAATCCTCTGCAATCTGTATAATGTTTATTTTTTCGGCAGAAATCTCAAATCCTGTCGGTGCTCTCTTGTCTTCTTTTATTGCTCCTTCAATCTCAACACTGCTTTCAATTTTTATTTTGTCTATCTCATCCCACTGCTTTTCAAATTTGCCCCTGTCCAAAACACACTGAATTATATCACTTGCATCTCTCAACACAAGGAATTTCATCTTGTTGCTTCCTCTCTCTCTGTGTATCCATCCACGCACAGCTACTTTTCCGCTGCCTTTCTTCATGGCCTCTTTTATTGAAAGGAATTTTGTGGATGCCATGGTTTTACTAAACAACAACATTTTTTAAAGTTATTTGAATTACAAGAGTCATGAAAAATTTTTATACCAAAATAGACAAAACGCTAAAAAAAGCTCCAAAAAGAGTTATAGGAATGTATAATAATTTGATAGCCGGAATAATAGGAGGAACTATAATTTATTACCTATTAATCTTAAAAACTCTTGAGAATATAATTCTAGGATTTTTTTATGTATTGATTCTAATGATTCTAGGATTTCTTATTTTATTGAATATTTTAAAAAATATAAGAAGCAAAAAATCAAAAAAAGATGAACTAAAAAATTATATCTGGAATGTGCTAATGGCTTTATTAGGGGGTTTTTATTTATTACTAGTATTTAATTTAGGATTAAACAAAATTTTGTCAGGATTAATTCTTTTAGTTTTATTCATACTGATCAGTTATTTTAGAAATAAATATAACTTCTAAGGAGTCAACCTCATTCTATCTTTAGGAAATAATGTAGCTTCTCTTATGTTAAACCTTTCTTAACTAGAAACTCCTTAAGAATTTTTTGTTTTCTGTCTATTGTAAAACCAACTAGCGAATAAAACAATAAAATAGAATTCTTATCATGAATCCTTAAAACATATTTTTGAGAAGTGTTTGGTCTTAAATCCTTCTTTTTTATTATAGTAGATCTTATCTTCAAAAAAGAAAGCAAATCTTGAACCTCTTTTAAGCCACCAAAATTCATAGAAACTGCTCCAACTCTACCAATCTTTCTGTCTATTTCACCCTCAGAGTCAAAGAAACCCATTATGAAAGAGGATTTTATATTGCCATCACTAGTTTTGATAATTTCTGGAACTTTCCATTTATCTTTACCAAAATTTCCAAATTCTAAGATAAAATCACAAGCTTCTTTAGAACACAATCTGGTCACATATTGATCGCGCCAATTACTATTCCTTGATTTTCTGAATTCTGTAGTTGGATTTATTTTAAAGTAATTTCTTAAAACATTTCTAAACTTATCAACAAACTCTTTATCAGTAGCTGATAAAACAATATGGTATCTTCTTAATTTTTTATTGCAGCTAATGCACCCATCTCCACATAAAACTCCAAAAATATAAGATAAGTCTTCACTTATTATTAAATCACTAGGAATATTATGTTTCTTTATTTTGATTCTTCCAGATTTAACACCTTCTTTTGCAGCCGAACTCTTGTTTCTTCTTTCAATGTTTAGTCTTTTCATATGATGGAGAATTGTAGAGTGTTGAATGTTAAACCTTTTAGCAATTTCCCAAGTTGACAAACCAGAGCCATATAAAGAAGAAATAGACAGAATATTACTATTTGTTAACTTTCTTGTTACCATCTTTTTTTATAGTTATTTCAACTAGCTCTCCTTTCTTCAATTTGAATTTTTCTATAATAGAATAAGGAATTGTTACAACAATAGCATTTCCAGTTTTCCACAATTTAGCATCGAATTGTCTCTTCATTTTGTATTTACAATGTAAATACATAGAGATATATAAAGTTTAATATTATCTAAAAAGTAGTTAATAATTAAGGAGTTAATCTATTTCTATCACGAGGAAAAAGAGTTGCCTCACGAATGTTAGGAAGACTCAGCATAGTTTGCGTCAAACGCTCTAAACCTATTGACCATCCACTGTGAATAGGACTACCATACCTGAAAGAATCAATATACCATTTGAAATTTTCTGGCTTCAAACCTTTTGCCTTCAGATTTTTTATCAAAATATCAGGAACATGAATTCTTTGTCCACCAGAAGAAATTTCTATTCCCCCATAAAGTGCATCAAATCCTCCAGAAACTCCAGTCTTCTCATCTTTAGGCCAAATATAAAAAGGTTTTATCTTAGAAGGCCACTCATATGTAAAAACAATGCAGTTAGGGAACAACCCACAAAGTTTTCTCTCGGCTTCAGGCTCAAAATCATCTCCATCTTTCATTTTTATTCCATGTTTGTTCATCAAATCCAAAGCTTCTTTATATTTCAAATATTTAACATCAGGAACTTTTAATTTAACTCCTAACAAATCCAGCTCAGTTTTGCATGTATCAATAACTTTCTTAAAGATATATTTAACAACTTCTTCAAGATGTTTCATAATCCCAATGTCATCCTCAAAAGCCATTTCAATATCCATTTGTCTTATCTCATTGATGTGCTTTGAAGTATCGTGCTTCTCAGCCCTCCAAACGGGAGTTATAAGAAAAACTCTTTCCATTGAAATTGCCATAAGCTGTTTGTATAATTGGGGGCTTTGAGCAAGATAAGCAGGCTTGTCAAAATAATTTATCTTAAACAAATCGGTTCCCCCTTCTGTTGAAGTTCCAATAATTGCGGGAGTTTGTATCTCTATAAAATTTTTGTTTGCAAAAAATTCTCTGAATGAATTTGCGATCACAGATTGAATCTTGAAAATTGCCATCACTTTCGGTTTTCTGACATCTAAGCTCCTATAATCAAGCCTTGAAGGCAGTTCAGCACTGACAGCTTTTTCATTGACTTGTATTGGTAATTTTTCAGCCTTGGCCAAAACAACTAAATTTTCAACTTCAACTTCAGCGTCTTTCCTTGCCAAATCATTTTTGACATCAGCTTTCTTTACTTTTCCCTGAATCTCAATAACACTTTCCAAAGTAAGTGAAGGAATCTCTTTCAGGATTTTTTCATCTTTTATAATACACTGCACAATTCCAGAATTATCTCTTAAAAGGATAAATGCCATCTTTGACATGATTCTAAGCTCATGACACCATCCCTTCAACAAAACTTCCTGCCCTATTTTTACTTCCTTGATAAAAGAGCGTTGCATAAAATGAATAGAAGAAAGGTATTTATTAAATTGTTGGTTTTATTTTACACTCTTCCAAACTTCATTAAAGTAATTTCTTAGGTTATTTGCAATACTTTCAGATTTTATTAGTATTCCAACAACGGATGGCCTCCAAGAAACAATGAAAACCATGTCTTTTATTATGTCTATGTTACCCGGAATTGGGTATTTTACAAATTTAAGATTAGACTTCATTTTTTTCGCCTTTTTTGCGAACCAAGAATTTTCATATTTTTTGTTTGCAATGCCTTTGATATTGAATTTTCTTGTTATTTCCCACATAGAATGATAAAATTGGTCTGACTCTTCAGCATATTCATCATCATGCAAGTAAAAAAACAAAGCTTCATCTTTTTTTGTTAAACTTTGAAACAATTTTTCATAAGCACTTCTAAGTCCTTTTAAACCGACAAAAACCTCTGCTTCTTGAATATTCTTTTTTTCTCTTAATCTCTCAAGTTGAGGTATGATTTTCTTTAAAGATTCTTTATTTTCCAAAATTTCACTTTGTTTTTTATTAAGATATTCTAAGAGGTTTATTGGAGAAGTGGCAGAAAAATGCTTTGTCTTTTCTTTTATAACAAAGCTTACAAGACCTTTTTTAATGAGTCTATTTAAAATATCATAAACATTAGAGTAAGCAACTCCAGAAAGTTTAACAATTGGTCCAACAGTGCTACTTCCGATCTCACTTAAAGCCAAATAAACTTTTGCTTCTCCATCAGTCAAGCCAACTTTTAACAATTCAGAATATTCCTCGTTTACCATTATCAACATAATAACCTAAGCTATAAAAATTTAACTGTTATATACCCTGTACAGAATAAATAAGTTTTATAAAAAGCCATTAATACTTGAAAAAATGAAGTCAGAGCAAGAATTAATTAACCACATAGAAAAACATGAAAATTCTTCTTTAGTAAGAGCTGTGCTAGCTGGGAACACAACTTTCAAACGAGAAGCACGAAGGTTTTATGATTTAGAAGTGCGTATAATAGCTGGAAGAGGAATGGCTGGAAAATTATTCAATTTTAAAAAGGAGAGTACACTAAAATTAAACCAGAATCCTACGGAATTAATAGAGTTACTTCAGCCATTTAGTGATGAACCTATAGATAAAAATAAATTGGATTATGAGAAAGTAAGAGAAGATTACAAAAGGTGGCACTCGGGATTAAGAAAGCTAAAAATAGTTGGAATAAATATTGGAAAATTAAGTATACTTATAGGATCAGCCTTTATTACAGCAAACAACCTAGATAATTTATTGCTAGCAGTTCCTTCAGGAGCAATAACTGTTGTTGGTTCTTTTTTATACAATAAAATACTTCCTACAAACAAACCTCCAAAAAACACAAACTACGAGTTTATAGAATATATGAAAATAGATGACGCTGTTTATGAAGCTGATGGTTTTATGGATAAACAATATAGAAAATATTTTGTGGGAAAAAATCTCAAAACTAAGTAAATCTCTTAAACTCATTTGTATGTTTTTTGATTATTTCCATTGCTTCGCTGCCGGAAATCTTGCCTTTATATTTCTGCATGACCAACCCCATGTAAGCATTTGCATTTAATCCAGGGTTAGATTTTATTAAATTTAAAATTCCCTCTTCAATTTCACCATAATCAATTTTTGCAGTCGCCTCTTCAAAACTCATTCCTTCAACAAGCCTGTCAAGAACTCCCTTAACATCCCCCTCATTTATTTTTCCTTTTTTGACTAGTTCTAAAACACTAGGGATCTGGTCTTCAAGTTTTTCCAAAACACTTTCAAAACTAAGCTTCTTTTTTGAAGCAATCTCTTTAGTAAAAACCAAAAGCGTTTTCGCGACAAATTGTGGCCTGTTTAAAATAATTAGAAGTTCTTTAAATTCTTCGAGTTTTCTTTCCTTAAACAAAATAGAAATCATTTCCTCAGAAAGTCCTTGTTTTCTTAATTCATTTTCAGTTTCTTCTCTTAGTTTAGGAAGATTTTTTTTAGACACATTTATCATATCCCTTGAAATTTTCAATAAAGGCAAATCAGTTTCTGGATACATCCTCGCTGCACCAGATATTGGCCTTAGAATAACGGAGCTTCCATCTTCAAGAACATTCCTTACCTCTTTATCATTTTTTAAACCTCTATTGACAAAATTAAGCTGCCTCTCAACTTCTTTTTCAATTGTCCTTATCATAAGTTTCGGGTCTTGAAATCCTTTAAGCTCAACTCTATTGCTCCCTTTAACTGAAATGTTAATATCCTGTCTTATTGTCCCAATTCCTCTTTTAACCTGGCACGCTCTCAATATTTCGCCAATCTTCAGCGCAGTTTCTTTCGCCTGCTCTGCATTTTTTACGTCCGGCATTGTGGAAATTTCAACAAGTGGAATTCCCAGCCTGTCTAATCTGTAAATTACCTCACCATCTTTCTTGCTGACAAGTCTGGCAGAATCCTCCTCCAAAAAAATTCCACTTATTCCAACTCTCCCAAAACTAGTGTCAACAAATCCATCTCTAGCTATCATGACTGTCCTTTGAAATCCAGAAGTGTTGCTTCCATTGATGACCGTTTTTCTCATAATCTGTGTTATCGGAATTATTGTGGCGTTAAGCAAAGCAGAAATTTGCAAGACTATTCCTAAAGCGTCTTTATTAATTTCGTGAGGGGGCTCTTCATCCAATTCAACGAGACAGTTAGTGTTGTAAACTTGATAGACAAATTCCTCTCCCAAAGAGGCCTCATGCTCTGCAGCCATGTCAATTTCTCCAGCCTCTCCGGCTACAACATGGAGCCTTCTTCTGACAACTATCTCAGGATCATCACTCCTAAAAATGCTAGGGCAATTGCAGAAAAGTTTTCTAGTATCAAGTTGCTGATGAATTTCCAATCCAGCTTTAAAGCCTATTTTAGTGTAATCAAACATAGATTGAATAATAAAAAAGAGTTAATAAAGTTTATACTTTTAAGTCTCCAAGAATGTTATCAAGTGCGCTGTTTACTTTACTAGCACAGTAATCAAAGAAAGGTTTTAGTTCATCTCTAGATTCTTCGCCATACGAAGGAAGAATCTTCCTTAGTAAACCGTGATAATAAGTTCCCTCCCCTGCATGTATTTGCACAGGAGGAAGCCCACAGCTGTGTAAAATTCTATTTTGCACAAGCCTAGCAGTTCTTTTATTCCCCTCTACAAATGGCTGAATTGCTGCAATACCCAAATGTGCCTCTATTGCTGATTCAAGAGGATCAGAAACATATTTGCCCTTTACAAGACCAATTAGAGTATGAATTTTCTCTGGCACTCTTTCCCAACTAGGAGGGGTATATCTTGGAATATTTAATGTAACATCATTTGTTCTAAATTGACCAGACCCATATTCTTCCGGAACAACAAGCTTGTTAGTTCTTTTGATTAATTCCTCATCTAAAATGTTAATAAAGGATTCTGTAACAGCCCCCTTATTCTGGAGAAAATACCATGCATTTTTTATATTATGAATCCCCTTTCTTGCCAATTTTTTAATAGTCTCAGGAGATTTTTTGTCTAGCAAAAGTTCTCTTCTAAGGCCAGGATTTTCTATCCAAAAAGAATAGATATCGCCAAGAGTCTTAAGAGATCTAGCAATAGTTTTTTGTCTGGCATTATAATAGGCTGAATCACCATCTATTTTTTCCAGTTTCTCTTGAACTTCCCTTCTTATTATGGGATTTATCATAGTAGACTCCATATTCCACAAACTATTTTTCCATATTTAAACCTTTCTATTTGTAACCTCTTAGGAGTTACAACTAACACGTTAAAAAACTTTATAATTTCCCATTCCATAAAAGAGCATGGTAAAAGAGGCAAAAATACAGGCAAAACCAGAACATCCTGTGCTAAGGGCTCCAAAAACCTTCGGCCAAAAATCAGCAGATTTATTGACAAAAATTGTCGGGAGTTGGGGATTTATAATCATGTTAGTAATCATGATGATTATATGGATACTCTTAAATGGGTATTATTTGATAAAACAAACAGGAAATTCTTTTGATCCTTTTCCATTCATACTTCTTAATCTTGCTCTGTCCTGCCTTGCAGTAATTCAGGCGCCAATAATTTTAATGAGTCAGAACAGGCAAGAACAAAAAGACAGGCTTAGGTCAGAATATGACTATGCTGTCAATAGAAAAGCTGAGAAAGAAATTCAAGAGATAAGAAAACAGCTTGATAGGATTGAGGGAAAAGTCAGAAGATAAAAATTATTTGTATATTTCTTCTAATTTCCCCAATCCAAAGTTTAATCTTTAAGTGCTAATTGTTGATACTCTACCACTAGATCATCCATTTCTGAAAGGTGTAGCCTATTTTCATAAGTCTCTTTCACTAAACTGTTTCTAAGTTCTCTTTCTAAGCTAGTGTGTCCGTTGAATGCTGATAAAGCTCCACCATTTCCAACCGGCTTGTAGTATTGCATTGCTATTGATCTAGCTAACTCTTTACGAATCGTGGGTGTATTATCTGTAATTCCAAAATACATAAGTGATCCAACTAGAGAAATTACAGCAGCTGGAAAAACGAAGGGTTTCAAACAATCGCTTATATTTTTTGACAATTTCTTTGTGTTCATTTTTATTCTCCCGTTATTTAGTTAAAATATGATATTCATAATAAGTAATATATACTTGGTTCAATAATAATTAAACCAAAAGGTTTAAATAAAGAATTAATCTATTAAGTTTAATGACAATAGATATAGCTCTTCCATTTGTAAAGAAGGGAAATGTAGATGACTTAGTGTTCACTATATTAACTAAAGAGTATCCTTTAAGAGTTATTGACTTGATGAACCTCATAAGAAAAAGATATGGGAAAAGTGTGACCTTTCAAGCTGTGAGAAAAGCAGTTCTACAACTTATGGAAAAAGAAGTTTTAGTGGCGCAAGAGAGTAGATATTCGATAAATAAAGAGTGGGTTCTAAAGAGCAAGGAATTAGTTGATTCTCTTTATGAAGAATTAAACAAGGCAAAAACTTCTCCAAAAAGTATGGAATCAATTAAAGGAGAAATTACAGTATTCAGTTTTGATTCCTTAAATGATCTTATGAAATTCTGGCAAAATTTGATAAATGATTGGTTTAAAAAGTTCAAGAAAGGAGATTATGGAGTAAATTATTATCAATCTGCTCATGCTTGGGAAGGATTGTTACATCCAGACATAGAAAAATCAACTATGCATCAATTAAAGCAGAAAGGAATAAAATGTTATATTATTACTACAGGAAATACTCCTCTGGATCGACAAATAGCTAAATTTTATTCAAAATTAGGAATTACAACCCAAGCGATTCCATCTTCATCCACATTTGATAAGAGTTATTATGTCGGAACTTATGGTGATCTAGTTATTCAAACACAATATCCTCAGTTAATTGTAAAATTGTTAGATGCTTTTTTTAAAAAGACAAAATCTCTCACAGATGTAGATTTAGTAGAATTATCTAATATTGTCAATAGAAGAATTCTGATTAAATTAACAATAATAAAAGATCTAGCAATGGCAAAACAAATTAACAAATCGATCCATTCTTATATAGAATAAAATTTCACTCCTCCAGCCTATTATTAAACTCATGGCTAATATTTGAAAGCATTATTTCTTTAATTTTCTCCTTGTCCTTTGCCCAATCATCATGGCCCAAAACCCAACCTAACTTTACAAAAGCCGTTTCAGACAGCATGTCTTCAAGAAAAACAGCCCCAGTGTCATTCAAAGCCCTGAGATTAGAATAGACATAAGGGTCGACTCTTCCATAAATGCATTGTGTTGTTATTCCCACAAAAATTCCTTTTGCAATAATTCTCTTCAATGTTGGAATCCATGAATTTTTGGAAGTGAGAGCCGGAACATGTCCCAGACCAGTTGCCTCAATTATTAGTCCTTTATATCCTCGCTTAGCATAATAGTCTAAAATTTCAGGATTTTGACCAGGATAAATTTTTAATAAAGCAACTTGGCCTTCAAACTTTGTATCAACTTTGACTTTCTCTTTTCCAACAACATTATAAGGAGATAAAATTTCAAGAACGCTGGAAGATATTTTTGCAATTGGCTTTGAATTAACAACCTTAAATGTGTCTCTTCTTGTGGAATGTAATTTCCTGACTTTCGTGCCAGGCATTGCATAACAAAAATCATCATTTGTAGAGGCATGGCCAACAATCATGACTTCTGCAATGTCTGAAATAGCCGCAAGTGCAGCACATTTTAAATTCAAAGCAGCATCGCTAGAAGCCCTGTCAGAACTTCTCTGGCTGTAAGTTAAAACGATTGGTTTATTCAAATTCTTTATAAAAAAAGACAAAGCAGATGAAGTGTAATGCAAAGTGTCCGTTCCATGTGTTATGACAATTCCCTTGATATTTGTATCATTCAAAAAAGGCTCAAGAGTCTTTGCAATTTTCTGCCAGTCTTTATAATCCATATCTTCGCTAGCTTTCATAAAAGGCATTTCAATTTTCACAACATTTACAATATCAAAAATCTCTGGGTAAAACTTGAATAATTCTTCTGGAGAACTCAAAGGCGCAACAGCACCAGTTCTTGAGTCATAACGATTTGCAATTGTCCCTCCAGTAATTATCATAGCAATATTTGGCTTTTTAGAATCTTTTTTAATCTCTATTTTTTCTGTTTTCTTTTCAGATTTTTCCAAAACATTAATTTCAAGAACATCTTTTTTGTTTAATCCTATATTATAACCAGAATCCAGCTTCAAAAGTATGATTCCTTTCTCGTCTTCAGGAGTTGCAAGAAAAATCCCTTCATAAACAACTTTCCCAAAATGCACCTCGACATAATCTCCAGGTTCTGGCTTGGAATGTATTGACTTTTCAGGTTTCTTTGGTTTCATTTTATTTACTCTAATTGAACGAAAACCATATTCTTAAATTTAATTTCATTAGATATTTCAGGAAAAATTTTCTTCTTTTGAATTTTATCAACTAATTCAGATACTTTTGTGTTAACAGGATATGGGTGGCAACTATATTCTATTCCATTGCAACTAAATGAGCTTAAAATTTGAGGTAACTCATCAAGCACATAGCTAGCAAGCTTCTCAATTTCAAGTTCATCTAGCTTAAGAGTAATAGTATTTTTAACAACATCTAAAACTGATTTCTTAAAATTCTTGTCTTGATTAAATTTTTTATGGAAAAATTCTCTACGTTTTTTATACTCAAAATTTTCTAAAAGTTCTTTTCTTGCAATATTGATAAATTTCTTCCTTTCATTTAGTAATTCATTAATAATCTCATCAATTATTATTAAAATTCTGTCTCCTTCTTTTAAGGCTCTTTTTAGTGCATTTTCAGGACTTTGATTATTTTTAACTTCATAATTTATAGCATGGATTTTATCAGCAATCCAAATAAGCACTTTTTCTTTAGTATTTTTTAAAGCCCATCCAATATACTCTTTAAGATGTTCTTTAGTAAACCACTTATTTCCAAGACTTATTCCAATAAAAATATTATGCTTTCTAGACAAAACATCTTCTTTCTTTCCTCCCTTAACATTTATTATCTTTAACATTTTAAGAACTATTACTCCATAAAATAAACAAATAAGTTAAATATAAAAAACTATTCCCAACCACATAAATCTTTTTAAACAAAAAAAGTAGTAAAAGGTATGAGAAGAAATTTAATTGCAGGATATGTTTTGGGAGGATTACTCACAATTGGAGGTGTGCTGACAGGAGAATATGAAAGAATTAATGGGAAAGAAATTTTAAAAAGTAATCCCAGTTATGCGGAATACATTCAGCTAAATGATCAAATAGAAAATTTAAATCAGCTTTATGATATGACCTCTCATTATAAAGAATTGAGATTATATAAAGAATTGAGATTACATGAAAGAGATAGTTTAAAATCCAAAAGAGATAGCTTAGAAAGTCTTGCCTCAACACAAAAAGGAATAAAAGAAGCGGAAAATAACGATTCAGCAGATTTTGCTTCTTTTGTTTTGTTTACGCTGGGTTTATCTTTACTTGGGGCAACAGCAATTAATCATAAATGAGCCTACTAGGAATCGAACCTAGATCAACGGGGTTTTTCAAAAGTAATCCACATAATAAAGCAAACGACTTTTCCGAAACCCGCCGTTCTATCCATTAAACTATAGGCCCACGAATGACAGCTTGCTGGCGTTCGTTCACGAAAACCTTTAGGGTTTTCAGTGTTTAAAAAACAAGATTTTGAGGTTTATTTAATTATTTGCTATACGCCAAAAATTCCTTAATTTTAAAAAGCCTTTTAACTAAATAATACAGAATGGCAACATACAAAAAGAGAAATAATTTCCAGACAGATGCTCCTGTCCAGCACATAGTCTTGAAAAGACATCATAAGATTGTAATTGGAAGTTTCACAACTATAGTCATTGTTTATATGATTATTACTGCCATACTTCTAAACGGACTAATTGTAAAGCAAAGTATCAACAATAAAGATTTGACAAATAAAATAAACAGTCTCCAAGCAGACACACAAAGCAAGTTAAATGAAGTAACTTCAGGATTGATGAAAACAAATGAACAAGTATCCTCGTTAGGCTCTCAAGTAGGTTCAATAGACAAAGAATTTTCTTCATTAAAAGCTTCTGTAAGCGAAGATTTTTCAGGAATAATTGAGCAGTTGATTCCTTCCGTCGTAACAATAAGAACAAACATAGGCCAGGGAACAGGTTTTGTAATAACAGATGACGGATATGTAGTAACAAATGCCCACGTCCTTTCAGGAGGAAATTTTGTCCAGGCAATAAATTACAAGCAAGAAATCATTGAAGCAAATTTAGTAGGTTACTATGAAAATTACGACATAGCTCTTTTGAAAATTAACGGAAGTTATACCCCATTAAAATTAGCAAATTCAAACAATGTGCAGATTGGAGAAAAAGTCATAGCAATTGGAAATCCTTTAGGTTTGCAATTTTCTGTCTCTCAAGGAATTGTTTCAGGAGTCCACAGATCAGGCCCAAATAATTTGTTAGCATACATCCAAACAGATGCTGCATTAAATCCTGGAAACTCCGGCGGCCCTTTAATAGACAAAAATGGAGAAGTTGTTGGAATAAATAATTTCAAAATCGGTTCAGGAGAAAGCTTAGGATTTGCACTAGAGAGTAATTTCATAAAAGATTCTGTGAATCAAATAGCTTACAAAAACTTGAATCAAACTTTGATTTAACATTCTCAAAACCTTAATTTAATAAACCCCAATCAATTTATACTAAAATGCAGGAAAAACAGAACAAAGAAGGATTAACAGTCAAGAAAGATGAGAATTTCTCAGAATGGTATTCACAAATTGTCCAGAAATGCGAGCTGGCAGACCTCAGATACAATGTCAAAGGTTTTTTAGTTTTTCAGCCATGGTCTGTCCTTTCTATGGAAAAAATGTACTATTATCTTGAAAAAGTATTGCGAAGAAAAAAACACAAACCATATTTTTACCCAACAGTTATTCCAGAAAGCAATTTCAAAAAAGAATCTTCTCATGTCAAAGGTTTTACGCCGGAAGTTTTTTGGGTTACACACGGCGGAACAAAAGAACTGGAAGAGAGACTTGCTTTAAGACCAACTTCAGAAACTGCGTTTTACCAGATGTTTGCATTATGGATAAGAAGCTACAAAGACCTTCCATTTAAGACGTATCAAAGAGCTCAAGTTTTTAGATATGAAACAAAAGCCACAAGACCTTTCCTAAGAAGCAGAGAATTTCACTGGATAGAAACCCATTGTGTTCACGCAACAGAAAAAGACGCTTTGACCCAGGTTAATGAAGACATGGAAACGACTGAGGAAGTTTTACATCAAATTTTTGGGTTGCCATTCATGTTTTTTGAAAGACCTTCTTGGGATAAATTTGCAGGAGCATACAGAACATTCGCAGCAGATGTTTTGAATCCAGATGGAAAAGTTGTCCAACAACCTTCAACCCACATACTCTCTCCTAGTTTTGCAAAAGCATTTGGCATAAAATACAAAGACAAAGACGGCAAAGACAAAGGAGTCTATACAACATGCTACGGCCCAGCTGTTTCTAGGATAATGGCAAGTGTTGCAATAGTCCACGGAGATGATAAAGGATTAAAATTCCCCTGGGAAATTGCCCCAGTCCAAGTTGTAATAGTCCCCATAGGTGAAGAAAAAGAAGTAATTGAAAAAGCGAAAGTCCTTGAAAGTAAAATAAGTGAATTAGCCTCGGTAGAGATAGACGAAACAAACAAAAGACCGGGAGAAAAATTCAACTATTGGGAAATGAAGGGAGTCCCTTTAAGAATTGATATGGGAATGAATGATATAAAGAAAAAACAATTAACAATATTTAGAAGAGATTTAGACAAAAAAGAAACCATTCAAGAAAAAAACATTTTAAGCTACATAGAAGAAACTTCAAAAGAAATAACAAAAAATCTCAGAGAAAAAGCTGACAAGATTTTTAACAACAGAATAAAACTAGCAAAATCCAAAGAAGAAATGAAAAAAATAATAGAGCAAGGTGGAATAGTTCAATGCAATTTTTGCTCTGTAGAAAAAGAAGGAATAAAATGTGCAGAAGTCATAGAAAAAGAAATTGGTGCTGATGTTAGAGGAACCAGATTAGATGAAACAAAAAAACCTTCAGGAAATTGTGCAATATGCAATAAAAAGGCAAACCATGTTGTTTACATCGCCAGAAGCTACTGAATATCTACAGCTATTTGTTTTAGCTCATCTTCTAATCTTAAGGTCAGGCTAATCAATGACTCAAACTCTTTCTGCAAATATTCTATTTCCTTATCTTCTTTTTCCATTTTATTTGATCAGAAAATTTCCCTGAATTAACTAAGAACTAACTCCTTAATCTAATCCAGCAAAAACTCTGAATTAAATTAAAGTGACTTTTTACATTTGATATTAAGAGCTATAGCTAGAAAAATATTCAAATCTGTATCTTCCAGCCTATCCATAATAAATTAAGTTATATCTGATATTTATATTTATCTATACTAAAGTTTTGATTTTATCAACAAATTTTTCCAAACTGTCTGCACTCATCTGTCCGCCAACAGCATCTTTATGGCCACCGCCCGTCGCACCATCAATCCCCTCAAGAGCTTCCAAAAATTTCTCCCTAATATTGCTTCCCCTAAGAGAGATATTAACCTTGCTGCCTTTAAGATAGGCAACAACCACTATCTTGTCAGGAAAAAGATATTTGACATTATTCGCCAACTCTCCGCTGACACTCAAATCTCCGCCGTATTTAAAAAATAAAACCCGGCCATTTTTTTTATAAACTTTTTTAGCCTTTTCTAAAAGCTGAACGTATTTTTTTCTAATCTCTAATGACTTCTTGTGCATATTGCGATTTTTTCCATTTTCTTCCAGAATGTCATAAGGCGATTTCACCTTTACCAGATATCTGAGCATATTAACCACATTAGTTGTTGAGTCCTTAAGTCCATTGCTCATTATAAATGCAACTTCTCCTATCTTAGACTCATAAAGAACTTTAAATGGATCCTTAGTCTCTACTGCAAGTTCTGGAAATTTCTCCTTAAAATTATCATAAAAACCAGGGAGATAGCTGTCAGAAACAGAACCTATTAATGCTATCCACTCATCCTCTTTTTTTTTAGTGGCATAATAACACAAAACAGTTGTCGGCTCATTTGATTTGGGATTATTAAAAATAGGATTGTAATAGGAAACAAACTCTGGAATTTCCTCCCCATCAATCTCATGATGGTCAATCCAAACAATAGGAATATTAACTTCTTTAGCTCTCTCAAAAAATCCTTTAGACACAACCGGTTTATCTAGGATAAAGATGTAATCTCCATTCAACTCTTGCACTTTTCTAAAATAATTCTCATCCAGAGCAGGAAAAGATTTTATTACCACCCCTTTCCCTCGGCCAATATACCTTTGAAGGATCAGAAAAGCGCACAATCCATCAGGATCATTATCAAAAAAGAAAACAGGATTTTGGGCTTTTTCCAGATGTTCTCTGATTTCTTTGATTTGTACATCATTCAACATTGCAGAAAAACGTTAGAGGCCTTTAAGAGGTTTTTCCTATTATATTTTTCAAAGCTCGGACGCTACGCGTCCTCGCACACCCCAAAAGCATAGCCGTTGTTGTCACCAAACCAGCCGTCGCCATCGACATCCAACCTGTTGCGACCAAAGTCTCTGTCGGAGTAAAGACTAGCAACTCTTAAAGCAGGTTCTTTAGACTTATCAAAATTAAAAACATTAACTCCTTTCTTGTAAAATTTAGGTGAAGAAATTTCTCTAAGCTTTTCAGCAGTTTTGTTTTCAATATGTTCTAATATTCTTGCTAATCCGCCTTCACAGAAACTATCACAATCTTGAGTTCCTTGTCTGAATGTTTCGTAAGGTGCAAATCCAAAATCATTGTCTAAAAGATAAATCCCGTTTACTTTTCTGTCTGAAGTTAAAAATACTTTAAGAACATTTTCATCAGTTATTGGATTTCCTTGAGCACCTTTTGGAGGATTTGCAAAAACTCCCTCGCTTGTTCTTACAATGTATCCTAGCTGAAGCCATCTCGGGTCAAAAATCTGCGGTTTAGCTAAATTCCCAAAATCATAAGCAGCAGCTGAAACTGATTCAGAAGTTGTTGGAGCTTTAAAATTAATCTCTTTTCCTGTTTGTGGATGAGAATAATCTTTTTTCATTTCAGAAATATTTATACTAAAATAATTTGACCCAAAAGCCGGATGAGAAACAACCAATCCTTTATTTTTATGAGGAACTACAAGTAAATCTCTTAGCTCATATTCGGACCTTTTTGCCGTGATTATTCCATATTGCGTTTCCATGGTTTTCCTATTAACTCGGACTTTTTAAACTTTATTGTGCAGAAATCAAATCTTCTTCCCTTCCAATATCTTTTCCTTCAAAGATTCCAGATTCCTCTTCAAAGACTCGGCAACAGATTGCTTACCGAGCACAGTCACCAAAACCTGGTCACTTGCCCCAAATAGCTTTCCCAAAGACTTAAAGTGATTCATCAAAATTCTAAGGTCTTTGTCCAAAAACCCTGTCTTCCTCAAAATTCTAAAACCCCTAGGAAAAACAGATTTATCATGCAATTCTTCAAAAATAAGTCTAAGCAAATTAGAAGTTTCTATAAGAAAATCATAATTCATTGATCTTAGTATAATGTCAATTTTTGAATGAGATGAACCAAAATAGTCTCTAAGTATCAATTCTCTTTCATTGTCAAGATTCCTTGTCAACTCCTTGACCCTCATGCTGACTATCAGCCCTTCTTTTCCAAGCTCAATAAGATATCTCTTTATTGTATCTGTGATTCTCCTTATCATTTCTTTCCTCTGCAAAACATTGCAAACATCACTTGTTGAGACCAGATCAGTAATTTCCAGAACATTCAGGTGCACAATTATGTCATCTAAGACCTCTTTTTGTTTCTCAAGAATCTGCAGGCTTTCTGTAGCCCTTCTCAAGATCTCAGAACTATTCTCTAGAACCTGCCTATGCTCTCCCCAATACAAAGATATTTTATTTCTTCTTTCGGAAACAGCAACAACGATTGTCCCAAGCTGTTTGGCAGTTCTCTCGGCAGCTTTGTGCCTTGTCCCAGTCTCACTTGTCTTGAATGAATCTTTAGGAACAAGCAATGTATTTGCATAAAGAATTTTTTTCAAATCCTTGGAAAGTACAATAGCTCCATCCATTTTCGCAAGCTCCACAAGTTTTTGGGCGCTGAACCTGCAATTAATTCTGAACCCACCATCAATGATTTTAGACATCCCCTCTTTTTCAACAACAATCAACGCCCCCATTCTTGCCCGCATAATATCATCTAAAGCAGTCCTCATAGCAGTTCCAGGAGAAAATATTTTCATTATCTCTAAAAAGTTTGAGTCATTCTTTTCTTGATTCTTTTGAAGTAATTTGTCCTTTGTATGTTCACCCACAGGCAAGTTAACTAAAGGTTTTGTCTCCTGAATTTTTTCAGGAATCTTCTCTTTTTTTTCTAAGATTACAGAGTCCATGCTTATTTTAACTACTCCATATATATAAAACTTTACAGAAATTTTTTAAATCTTTCTTTTTTGTTTTTATTATTTTAAAGAGACACAATGGAAAACTTCTTAAATGAAAAAACCTCACTTTGAGAATGGTTGACATAAAAAAAGCGCTTGAAAAAGCAAGAAAAGAAGTTTTCAAAAAGTCAAAAGAAGTAAAAGGAACAGAAATAAGAGGTCCGGACTTTAACAAAGAGATGTCTCTAAATGAATTAATAAATTCTTACAAAAATATTGGATTCCAGGCATCAAACCTCCATAAAGCTATAGAAATAATAAAAAAAATGCGAGAAGATAATGCAAAAATATTTCTAGCTTACACATCAGGGATAGTCAGCTCAGGATTAAGAGACATTGTAAAATATTTGGCCGAAAAAAAATTAGTGGATGTTTTGATAACAACAACTGGGGGAATTGAAGAAGATATAATAAAAACATTAAAGCCTTTTGTGCTTGGAAAATTTGACGCAGATGGAAAAGAATTAAGAGAGCGAGGAATTAACAGAATAGGAAATATTTTTGTCCCTAATGATAGGTATGTTCTTTTTGAGGATTGGATAAATCCCCAATTAGAAGAGTTATTAAAATTGCAGAAAAAAGGAACTAACCTGACTCCTTCAAAGATTATAGATTTTCTTGGAGATAAAATAAACAATAAAGAATCAATTTATTATTGGGCTTCAAAAAATAAAATTCCAGTGTTTACGCCAGCCCCTTTAGATGGTTCTTTAGGAGATATGGTCTACTTTTTTAAACAGTCAAACCCAGAGTTTAGAATAGATGTGACTGAAGACCTAAAAAAATTAATTGATATATCAATAAATTCTGAGAAAGTTGGAATAATAATTTTGGGGGCTGGAATTGTAAAGCATGTGGCATGTAATGCAAACTTGTTCAGAGGCGGAGCTGATTATGCTGTTTACATAAATGCTGCCCAAGAGTTTGATGGAAGCGATGCTGGAGCAACTCCTGATGAAGCCGTCTCATGGGGAAAAATCAAAGGAGAAGAATCAAACTCTGTGAAAGTTTTCTCAGATGCTACGTTGGTTTTCCCATTAATAGTGGCAGAAGCCTTCAAGTAAAGCATATTTTCAAAAACGAAAATCTTTTTAAATGAAGGTTTCATTAAAAATTTACAATGAACAAATGGAGTGAACTTTTGCTGGGCCTTATCCTTTTCATAGGAATTATTTTACTAGCTTGGTTCTCGTCAGCAAATGGTTGGGCAATATTCGGAAAAAATCTTAATCTTTTAACTTCTGCATGGATTGTGTTAAAAGGATTTTTGTTCTGGATGATTTTCTTTGTAGGTTTGCTTTTGATAATTCTGGGAATAAACGATTTGAGAAACTAACCGACAAAAATTATTAGAGTTGTCTCGATTATTGCAGCAATGACCAAAAGAGGAAACACTATCAATAAGAATATTCTTAATGAATTAATCAGCCATTCTTTAAAGGAACTTTTTTTTCCATGTATGAAAAGATAAGATCCTAACTTAATTCCAAGCCCCAGGGAAATAAAGACAGCAGGAAGTTCAAAAATTCCGTGAGGCAAGATTTTCCATAAGATGCCTATCCCACTTACTTTCACACTTATGGCTGCAACAAACCCCAAGATATACCCGTTAAGTAATATTGATATAAGAGGGAAAAGCCCAAAGAAAATTCCAAAAGCTAATCCAAAAAAACTGCTTTGGATATTGTTAAAGAATATAAAACCAAGAAGCTGAAGATAATTCATTCCTTCTGTCCGTATAATCAAATTTTCCAAATATACTAAAAGTTGTGAATTAAGATCAATTTTAAATAAAGATTTAAACAACAATTGAAGAATATCTTGGAAGAAAAATCCTATAACCCCAAAAATAAAGAAAAGTAAAATTGTAGCATAAATAAAATCTCGGGATTCTTTTAAAAATGAAAAACATCTTCGGTATTCAGAAATTATTGAAAAATGTTTTTTTCTGAAAGAAACCTTCACTCTTTTTTTCGGCATTGAAGAAAAAAGTTAACACATTATAAAAACTTAACTAAAAGCCTGACTGATGTAAAGAGTCTTCTTTTTGTATTTCTTCTTGAGATAAAGACCATAAAAAATACCAAGAATAAATCCTCCAAGATGTGCAGTATTACCTATCGAAACATTTCCAGCAATAGAAATCAGCCACAAAACAATCAACATTCCTGGCGCAGCATATTTCATTTTTATAGGGATTGGGATGAACATCAAGTAAACTGGAAGATTTGGAGTTAACAGCATTAACAACCCTAGAAGCCCAAATATTGCCCCAGATGCTCCAACAGCATATGCACTAAGTTCTCCAGGCAATATAAAAGCGGAAACTACAAATAATAAGCCAGCAAAAAGTCCTGCAGCCAAATAAAAGTAAAGATATCTTTTAGACCCTAAAATCCTTTCAATTAAACCCCCTATAAAAAATAAGGAAAGCATATTTGCAAAAATGTGGAAAAAATTTGCATGCATAAACATACTTGTTAAAAAAGTCCAGAGATATTGTCCGTGAATTATATTGTCAGGTTTTAATGCTATAAAGTCTATAAATTTGGGATTAAGTGAAAGAAGTATAGAAAACAAAATAAAAGCAGCTACATTAATCAGCACTATTATCAAGGTTACGCTCAGACTAGAGAGAAAACTTTTTCTTTTTGGAACAGCATAAACCTGGGCCATTATCTTTTTTTCTTAGGTTTTATTTTTTTAGAATTATTTTTAGGCTTCTTACTTACTTTTTTATTGGCCTTAAACAATTTTTTCTTTTTTGTTTTAACAAATTTATGAGATTTATTTTTCTTTATTTTTGTTTTTCCAAGTTTTGCCTCTTTCTTTTTTGGCTTTTTAACAATCGACAATTTTTCATTTTCAGTTTTAATTTCCTGGTCAACTTCATTAAGTTCTACCTGTAATTTGCTAAGTCCTTTTTTTAGATCATTAAGTATGGGAACATTATCTAATAGAACAAAAATATTCCCGCATTCTTGACAAGTAAAGTCTTTGAGTAATGCATTTTCTTCATTAATTTCCACATGGCACAAAGGACAATAATAGAATTGTCTCGCCTCCCTATTCTTTACTTGATTATTCATTTGAGAAATTTTATTCAGTAGCTCATTTCTATAAAATTCCATTGCTTTCACAGGTTCTATCTTCCAAAAATAAGTGTACCATCCTTTTTTCTTATCCTTCTTCCTGACGAAGCTTACAAGACCGCGATCAGAAATTTTGTACAAAATATTTCTAGTTTGGTTTATAGTTATATTTAATTTCTTTGCTATCAAAAATTCATTGACATGTTGATTGCTGTCTAACAACTCAACAATGCCCTCGGCCGGTTTTCCAGCAATTATCACTACTACTTCTCTAAGAATTTTTTTAAGCATTAACTCAATAAAAAAAATCAGAATAAATACCTTTCGGTTGTTGGTTGATTATAAAATTTATAAGAACGCTTAAAAAATAAAGATTTTTAAACCTATATTGTCTCTTATATATATTAAAATAAGTATATTAGACTATATCAAAAATGGGTTGGTTCAATAAAAAAGAGGAGGTAAAAAGAGATTCTAGTAAGATGAGTCTTCCAGATTTTCCGAGGCTACCAGAACTTCCCGAGTTGCCACCTTTGTCATTGTCAAAACCAAAAGAGCCATTACCTCAGCTTCCTAGCTTTCCAACAAATCCTTTAGGTGAAAAATTTTCTCAGAATATTATCAAAGATGCAATAGCTGGAAAACCAGATTTCAAATTTAGTCCATATCCTGAGGTGAAAAAGAGTGAGAGGACATTCGAAGCAAATGACTTTGCCACATCTAAACAGGAAATGCAAACGATGCAGAGACCTCTAAAACAACAAAGCAGAGAGTTTGAAATGCCAAAAGTAAAGGAAGTAGAGCCTGAGGAAGAAAATTTCGAAGATTTTGAAGTTGAAGATGCAGGAGATGAGGAAGAAACAAAAGAGTATAATGAAACCTATCAAGAGGAACAAGAAGGACCTAGATTTGAATATAAACCGGAATTTAGATCATCAAAGTCAAAGAAAAACGAACCTGTATTTATTAGAATAGACAAATTCGAAGAGAGCATGAAGGCGTTTGAAAAGGCCAAAAAAGAAGTTTTAGAGATAGAAAGAATGTTAAAAGACATTATGAAGGTCAAAGAAGAGGAAGAAAAACAATTAGACTCTTGGGCAAAAGATATTTTGAGAATTAAGGAACAAATAGATAAAGTTGACAAAGATATTTTTTCTAAATTAGAATGAAAACAAAAAACGACAGCTTGATACATGTTAAGCTAGAATACGAAGAAGCTTTGCAATCAAAAAGAGACATCTTACTTACAGAAAGTGAACTAATAAAAACGGCTCAGGCAATACGGAAATACAAAGAGTTAAGGATGAAAGAGATTGCAATGAAGCTTGAACTCATAAAGAGAATAAGGGATTTTAAGACGCAATGGCGAAACACGTTGCATCTCTTGCCGCCTTTGGAGCTGCCAAAAATAATCGAAGATATTGAAGAGGAAAGACACAAAAAAGAACATCATAAAGATAATAAAAAAGCTCACCACGAAAAAAAGGAAAAAACAGAAAAACACCACGATAATCTTGAAGCTCAATTAAAAGACATACAAGAAAAATTGAATAGACTTGGATAGCAAATAACTTTTAAACTTGGAGTTCTTATTGTTCTTATGAATCGCATACAGCTTATAAAATCATACATTGATTTTTTTAAATCAAAAGGCCACAAAGAAATAGAAAATTCCTCTTTAATTCCAAAAGAAGATCCAACTGTTTTATTTACCACAGCAGGTATGCATCCTTTAGTCCCATATCTCTTAGGCCAAAAGCATCCTCTTGGGAAAAAACTTTGTAATGTTCAAAGATGTTTAAGAACAGATGATATAGATGAAGTTGGAGACGAATTCCACCACACTTTTTTTGAAATGTTGGGAAATTGGAGCCTGGGAGACTACTGGAAAAAAGAAGTAATAGAAATGAGTTTTGAATTCTTAACACAAGTTTTGAAAATTCCAAAAGAAAAAATAGAAGTAACTTGTTTTGTAGGAGATAAAGATGCTGAAAAAGATAGTGAAGCTGCAGAAGTTTGGAAAAAGTTGGGAATAAAAAAAATAAAATTCTTGGAAAAAAAAGATAATTGGTGGGGTCCTGCAGGAAAAACAGGTCCTTGCGGGCCAGACACAGAGATGTTTGTCAATGGCTGTGAAATATGGAATGATGTTTTCATGCAGTATAAGAGAGATAAAAGAGTAATATTAGTTGATGGAATGCACTGCTTATATGATGATAAGTTTGGTATTAATAAAGAATTATTAGAAATAATAAACAACTTGAACAGCCATTGCATACTAACTGTTAATGGATTTAGAGAAAAGGGGTTTAATTTAATAAAAAATCACAACCCCAACAAAAATACTAATTGGCAAGCTTTTTCGTTAGAAGAACATGGAATTAAAAAAGATAATCCAGAATATTTTAAAAGACTATTAGCAACATTTGGTTTAGACTCAAAAGAAACTATTTATTTTGATCATGATAAGAATAATGTAAAAACAGCCGAAAAATTAGGGATACTCTCTAAACATTATAACTCTAATAAAGAAATAAAAAAATTCATTGAAGATGATCTGTATAGCACAATCCCAGCAAAACAAAAAAATGTAGACACAGGAATGGGGGTTGAGAGGACTCTTGCAATAATAAATGGATTGAATGACAACTATCTTACAGATTCATTTAAACCAATAATAGATGAAATAGAGCATCTTTCTGGAAAAGAATATTCTGGCAAAAACAAAAAAATAATGAGAATTATTGCAGATCACATAAAAGCTTCTGTTTTTATAATTGCAGAAGGAATAACTCCAGGCAACAAAGAGCAAGGATATGTCTTAAGAAGATTATTAAGAAGAACAATAATAAATTTGAGAAAGCTCGGATTTATGGGAACTGACTTGATAAACCCAATTGCAGACAAAGTCTATGAAATATACCTAGATTATAAAATCCTTCACGAAAAAAGAGAATTTATTTATGAAACAATAAAAAAAGAAGAAGAAAAATTCGAGGAAACTCTTGAAAAAGGCCTCAATCTGCTTGATAGATTAACAAAAGATAAGAAGAATATATCTGGAAAAGATTCTTTCTTGCTTTTTCAGTCATACGGATTTCCTATTGAAATGACTCTTGAGCTAGCAAAAGAAAAAAATATTAAGGTCAGCCTAGAAGAATTCAAAGAAGAACTAAAAAAACATCAGGAACTTTCAAGAACAGCGGCAGAAGGAAAATTTAAGTCAGGTTTAGCAGACCATTCTGAATCAACAACTAGACTTCACACAACCACCCATCTTTTACTTTCAGCATTAAGAAAAGTTCTCAAAGACGAAAAAATAATACAAAAAGGCTCAAACATAACTCCAGAGAGATTAAGGTTTGATTTTTCTTTTGATAGAAAACTTACTGATGAAGAGATAAAAAAGGCAGAAGCGCTTGTCAATGAACAGATAAAGAAAAAAATAAATGTTGTCAGAGAAGAAATGTCGTTAGAACAGGCAAGAAAATCAGGAGCCCTTGGAATCTTCGGAGAAAAATATGGAGAAAGAGTTTCTGTTTACACAATTGGTAATTTTTCAAAAGAAATCTGCACTGGACCACACGTCAAGAACACTGCAGATATTGGAAATTTCAAAATAGTGAAAGAAGAGTCATCTTCATCCGGAGTGAGAAGAATTAAAGCTGTGGTTGAGTAAAATGCATTTTAAACTTATTGAGTATATTTCCAAGATAAACAAATCCAGAATTCTTTACAAAAGCAAGATAACAACCATAGATAGATTATCAGAAAAAACAATTTTAAAGATTATTCCAAAAAAAGTAACCCCTAACCATGTCACAACTTTTAGGTTTATCACAATTCCAATACTAATAACATTGCTCGTGTTTGAATATTACAAGCTAGGAGCCCTGTTGTTTATTATTTCTGCATTTTCAGATGTGATAGATGGGGCTCTTGCCAGAACCAAAAATAAAATAACGACTTGGGGGGCAGTATATGACCCAATAGCAGATAAATTATTAATTGGAAGTGTATCAGTAATACTAATTTCTAAATTAATTTCACCGTATCTCAGCCTATTAATAATTGTAATTGAAATAATGATCATCTTGTTGGCATTATATTGCTTCAAAGGAGAAATGCCTCCAGCCAAGATATTTGGCAAGTTAAAAGGAATTTGTTATACAACAGGGATTTTCTTGTTAATAATTTATTCGCTTAGAAACTTTCAAGTGCTATTGGGGGTTTCAAAAGTTTTTGTGTATCTTGGGTTGTTGTTTGCAATATTAAGTCCAACATTGTATTACGAGATGTTAAAGAAAAGGTATAAACATTAAAAACTGATTTCTCGTCGGGAAAAATATTCTTTCTAAGACTCAAAAATGTACAACTGATTAGATATGGTCTAAAAAAATAAAGTTTTATAAACTGAAAAGTCTTTTCGATCATGTATGAATGAAGAAGAGGTGAACTTAGAATCTATTCCTAAAGATCCAAAAATATGTTTTCTTAGTAATTACCCTCCAAAAGAATGCGGAATAGCAACATTTACAAAAGATTTGGTCACATCTATGAACAGGAGATTTAACCCAAAACTAAGATCAAGAGTAATTGCATTGAACGACCCAGCAACGCACTACAATTATGACAAAAGAGTAATTCTTGAGATAAATAAAGAAAATCCAGAAAATTATAAACAGATGGCCCAGGTAGTAAATAATTCTCCAGACTTGAGACTTGTCTGTATTCAACATGAATTCGGTATATTTGGAGGAGAATATGGAGAAAATATCCTACCATTTCTGGAGGAAATTCAAAAACCAGTTGTCGTGACATTCCATAGTGTTTTGCCTAACCCAGATGAGAAAAGAAAAAGAATTGTAAGAGAAATCGCAGCAAAATCAGCAGGTATAGTCGTCATGGCAAAAACAGCAGCAGACATATTAAATAAAGATTATGGAATCGAGAAAAGTAAAGTCTACCTTATACATCACGGAATACCAAACGCAAAATCAACATCCTCAGAACAGTTCAAAAAAAAGCTTAATTTAGAGAATAAAACAGTAATCCTAACTTTCGGGTTATTAAGTAGAGGAAAAGGAATAGAATACATGATAAAGGCTCTTCCAAACCTTGTTAAAAAATATCCTAACCTACTTTATTTAGTTCTTGGTGAGACTCATCCAAATGTGAGAAAAGAAGAAGGAGAAAAATATAGAAACGAGCTCCTAGAGCTTGTAAAAAACCTTGGTCTTGAGAACAATGTGAAATTCCAGAACAAATATGTAACGCTAAAAGAACTTGTTGAGTACATTCTAGCCTGTGACATATATGCTTTCACAAATCTTGAAAAAGCCCAAATAACAAGTGGAACACTCGCTTACGCAATGGGTTGTGGAAAGCCAGTAATAGCAACTCCAGTAAGATATGCAGAAGAACTTCTAGAACAAGATAAGGGAATAGTGTTAAAAGAATTCAAGAATCCAAAACTTTTCGAAGAAGCAATATACAAACTAATTTCAGATAAAGAAGCCATGAAAAACATGTCTGAGGCAGCTTATGCATTCGGGAGAAAAATGACCTGGTCAAATGTTGCTGCAGAATATTTAAGAGTCTTTAATAAAGCCGTAAAGCTAAGGGAAGAAATCACAAAGAAATATCCTGCTATAAAACTAGAACACTTAAAAAAACTAACTGACAAAACTGGATGCATACAATTCGCTCAAGGATCAACTCCAGACAAAAGCTCAGGTTACACAGTAGACGACAATTCAAGAGCTTTAATAGCCTCTGTGCTACATCACTCTTTAACAGCATCAAGGATCTCACACAATCTTTCTAAGACCTACTTAAATTTCCTAGAATACTCACAAGAAAAAGACGGCAGCTTTATAAATAATTTCAAAAACGCAAATGTAGAAACCGAAGCGTATAGTGAAGACGCAATTGGAAGAGCAATCTGGTCTTTAGGCTATACAATAAGAAAAAGTAAAAGCAAAAAGATAAGCGAGATGGCTGAAAAATTGTTTAACAAAGCGAAAAGAACAATAGAAGGGCTAGGGAGTTTAAGGGCAAAATCCTATATAATAATAGGATTGTACCATCACTACAAAAAGTTTAGTGAAGGAGCAGACGAACAAAAAATAATAAAATTGGCAAATTCAATAATCAGCCATTATAAAAAACATTCCAGCCCAGAATGGTATTGGTTTGAAGACAAACTCACATATGACAATGCAAGAATTCCAGAATCGTTATTTTTAGCTTATGAAATAACTGGAAAAGAAGAATATTTGGATGTGGCAGAAAAGACAATAAATTTCCTTTCAGACATTGTTTTTGAAAATGATGAATTAATGCCTATAGGGCAAAATGGGTGGTTCGACAAAGAAGGCAAAAGAGCAATGTTCGATCAGCAACCAATAGATGCATGTTCAATGGTATTAGCTTACTTAACTGCATACAGAACCACAAAAAACAGAAGATATTATGAAAAGGCAGTTCTAGCTTTCAATTGGTTTTTGGGAAGAAATCATTTAAAACAAATGCTTTATGATGAAGCATCAGGTGGTTGTTTTGACGGCTTGGGAAAACACGCAGTTAACTTGAACCAAGGAGCAGAATCAACAATTTCATATTTAATGCCTAGATTAATGTTAGAGGAAATGAAGAGAGATTATCCTAGCATCTAAAGCCACTTCAAACCTTCAAAGTCAAACTTAAAGTCAATAACGCTTCTTCCAAATTTTTTCTTTAAAGAATTTTTGTTCCCGAAGAATAAAACACTGCCACCATTGCCACTGCCGCATATTTTAGCTGCAGTTGCGCCGTTGCTTAATCCATCTTTTATCATGTTCTCGACATTTCTTGGCAAAGTGCTTGAGTGAAGTTTTCTTCTGTTTTCAGTCTCTTCATTTAAAAGTTCTGCAAAAGAATTAAGATCTTTTTTCTGCAATGCTATTTTCATCTCTTTTGCAATATCTCTAATTCTCAAAAGTTCTTTTATATTTTTCCCTTTCTTAAAGTTCTCAATCATATTTTTGTTAGAACTTCCTGCAAAATGTGGTTTCCCAGTGTAAACAAGGACAAGTTTATTCTCAAGTTCTCTAACAAAATCCTTAGGTAACTTTAATTGTTCAACTTTAACTTTTCCATTTTTAAATTCAAGGTAATTTATTCCCCCAAAAGCTCCGGCATACTGATCTTGTTTTCCCCCAACAATTCCCAAACTTTGTTCAAGTTTGTAAACTCCTTCTGCAAGTTCCTCTCTTTTTTTAAAGTTTATTCCATTTTTTTTGTGTAATTTTACTTGAGAAATCAAAGCAAGCCAAACTAGATTCATAACACCGCTAGTTCCCAAACCGCTTGAAGTTGGAGTATGCCCAGTATACTCAAGATGAACGTTTTTATCTGTTTTTATTATTTTTCCAACAACATATCTGTTAATCCCGCAATTCAAAACAGCCCCACCATATTTGTCTGCAAATACAGATATATCTGTAGTTCCTCCTGCAAAATCAACTCTTACAGGTGCTCTGACTTTTTTTATTTCTTTCATTTTTTATTTTTTTTAGGTTTTATTTTTTTATATAAGAAAGATACTAAACAAATTATTAAATACCAAAAAATACCATCAATAATTAAATAAAATAAAGAAAAATTTGCTGTCCTGACCCCACAATCATACACAAGTTCGGAGCTAAGAAGACTGGGGCCAGACACTATCTCTTCTAAAAATTTAAATGGACTACCCGCAGATCTAAGGCATGGACAAGGATCACAAAGAGCAAGGAAATAAAATCCTATAAAAAACATTAATAAGAATATTAATATTAAGAAAATGAATTTACCCCTCGTAGGCTTAAAAAATTCTTTTGTGTTATTTTTCTTTATCATCTTACCAGCAAACTTGCCCCCAAAAGTCCAGGATGTTCAATCTTGCTCCATTCTATAGGTGTTTTTTTAGGAAGAACGCTATATTTCCATGCTTTCTTTCTTATCATATTCAAAAAAACATTTCCACTCTCTCTAGCCCCACCCATTAAAACAACAACTTCCGGATCAAAAACATTTATCATGCTTCCAATTCCTTCTCCAAGATAAAGCGTCACATCATCCAAAATCTTCTTAGCTCTTTTATCTTTCATTTCTAAAAGCTCTTTTATAAGCAAAACTTTTCCAAAATGTTTTATTGATTCTTTTTTATGCATTTTCCACATACTCTCAAAATCTTTTCCATTATTTAGAATAATATGCCCCATCTCGCCTGCAAATCCCCCTCCCTTATACAATTTTCCATTTATTATTATTCCTCCTCCAATTCCTGTCCCAAAAGTTAAAATTATAAAATTTTTCTTCCTCACACCATAATACATCTCAGACAAAGCAACACACTTTGCATCATTTTCAACCTCAACTCTAACTTTAAACTTCTTTTTCAAATAGTCCTTAAGATCAAAATTTCTCAAGGGTAAATTTGGGGGGTTTTTTATCACGCCATTTAACAATGGACCCGGACTCCCAACACAAATTGCTTTAACCCCTTTCCCCATCAAACCTGAAACAGAATCAAAAATAGCCTTAATCAACGCCTTGCCAGTTTTAGGAGTTGGAACTCTTGTATAGTCTATAATCTTTCCATTAGTAACAATAGCGGTTCTCAAATTTGTTCCTCCCAAATCAACAGCAATGACTTTATTTCCGACCATACTTATCCTCCAATCTTATAATATCATTTTCATCAAAATCACCATATGAAACTTCAAGAACTCTAACTCTTTTTGGTCCAGCAATAATTCTATGTTTTGTTTTCCTTGGAACTTTAACAAAATCTCCTTCTTTGACCTTGAACTTTCTATTGCCAACAACTGCAAATCCTGACTCAAGAAAATACCAATTCTCCTCTCTTTTGTTATGGTATTGCAAACTAAACTCCTGTCCAGGCTTCACTTCAAGAATCTTAATAGTACATTTTTTGTTTTTTGCAAACCCCTTGAAATTCCCCCAAGGACGAATCACCTTTTTCATAAGAACATTAGATAAATTTAACTTAAATACTTTATCTTAAGAACCTTCATTGGGAAACTGCCCTTTTGCAACTAAATTAAGCGAGGGAATGTGAGCCGAAGTTGTAAACACATAATTTACTGCTTCACCGACTGAAGTTGGAGGTGCTAAAGTAATTTGCTTTCTCCAAATTCCATTATATTCGTCAGAAATAACTTTAACAGCTTCTTGAACAGAAAGATTATCATACATTCCCGTATCTACAGCTCCTGGTCTGATTGTTGTTAAAAAAATATTATCTTTATAATTACTTAACATTGCACTATTAGCATATCTGTCTATTGCCCCCTTAGCCGCACAATGTGTGCCACCATAGGAATATCCTCTTATTGCACTCATCGAACTTACTATAGCAATCCTCGACTCTCTTTGTTTTCTAAATAAGGGAAGTAAGTTCTGCATCATCAAATGTGTGGATCTCAAAACAGTATTAGACTCGTTTTCAAGTAAGTCTAAAGGTATTTGATCTAGAGGTAAGTAAGGATTATCATCTTTTAATTTATAACTTCCCGCACCTAATCCAACAGACTGAACCCAGTACAGATTTTTATCTTTAGGAAGACTTTCAACAAACTTCTTAACTTGAGCCCCATCCAACAGATCCAAAGCAGAATATTCTATTAAACCGCTTCCAACATCTTTCTCAAGTGCATCTTTGATGTTTTGTAATTTATCTTCAGAAGTTGAAACCATATGAACAATAGCACCATTTCTAGCTAAAAATCCTGCTACTGCTGTGCCAATGTTTGCTTTCATCTTTTTATGATCAATAGAGATATAATCTGCACTATCTTCTCCAGATACAATATCTCTAAAAGTGTTGGTAGCTGGCTTATATCCACATCCAGTTACAACTATTCTTTTCCCATTTAGTCTTCTTGATTTCGCAATATCTTCTAGTCTTTTCATTTAAAATTTAGTAATTTTAATTACTAAAAAATAGTAGCATCGTGTTTTAACTAAATTTACCCGACAATTATCGGTAATTTAAGAAGTGGCTTATTATTTTGTTTTCCGCTTTTCTAAGGTTTTCCTGAAAAGTTGAATAGGATTTTTTTATCGATGACGCCAATACAGGCAGAGTTAAATTTCTAGGATAGTTATAATATCCATTCTTGTAGGCTAATTTAATAGCTTCAAGCTGTTTATCAGTTACATCTGGAGCAATATTAACTGTAGAAATGGTTTTTATTTTCTCATTATTTATTGAAAAAAGCTCACCATGATAATGTTTCAAAGCAGAATTAATTAATTTGTTTAAAGATTCTCTAAGAACGCATCCTACTTCCCAATATTCCCATCCATCGCTCGAAATGTGTATGGGTTTTATTATTATGTATTCTGGATTGTAAAATATTCTTATTTCAGCTTTAGATTCTCTAGAAATAGGATGTATCGCATGAATTAACAAATAATCCTTGTAGCTTTCCAAAGATTTAATTCTTTTATCAATCTTTAAACTTTCCAAAAATTCTTTTTTGTTCTCTTCTTTTCCAGAAATCGTTCCACTTAAAATTAAATTTATTTTCCGATCTTTTATGTAATTTGTATGAGGAAAAGCATAAAATTCTACTTTAAATTTTTCACACAAAGAGGAATAGATATCTTGATCATCTTTCAACTTAAACTTGGCTATCCACATAACCGACAATAGTCGGTTTAATTTAAATAGTTTACTCAATCAATTCTCTCAGCTTCTTTTCAGGAAATTTTGCAGTTGTTATTGCTGAAGAAACAGCAATTCCAGATGCTCCAAACTTCATAGCTAATTTAACATCTTCATTATTATGTATTCCAGCACCAACTAAGAATTTATATTTCAATTTTTTTGCAATTTCTTTTATTAAACCCGGCTTAGCCTGTGAAACAGAAATTTTTCCAGCCACAAGTTCAGGAGGCTCTATTATCAAATAATCTGGCTTAAGTTTTTTTACCTTAATTGCTTCCTTTAAGCTTGAAGCGAATATTGCGACTTTTATGCTAGCTTCTCTGCATCTCTGAACATCTTTCTTCAACACATCAAAAGATAGCTTATGCTCAGAATGATTCAAAAAAGCCCCGGAAGCTCCAACCTTCTTTACTGCCTCTGGAGTCACATACCCTGTATTTCTCCCCGGCCTATAAGGATCAATACTTTGAGAATAAACAGTAATATCAGTTGATTTTTTTATGGCAAATATGTCGCTTGTCTGAACACCAATTATTATTTTTTTGTCAATCTTTCTTATTTCTTTTGCCAGATTAACTGCATCTGCCCCAGATTTATATGTCTTGAAATTGATGATTACTATTGGATTCATTTTACTAGATTTTTTAATTTATTTTTATTCTTAACAGATTTTATATTTTC